>Ga0182013_10002913_pt1 | contig 21869 bp, 18 predicted proteins | sample 612S2MmetaG_FD_120487 | JGI IMG/M metagenome (GOLD analysis project Ga0182013, IMG submission 120487) | Permafrost microbial communities from Stordalen Mire, Sweden - 612S2M metaG | ecosystem: Environmental > Terrestrial > Soil > Wetlands > Permafrost | place: Sweden: Stordalen | collected... | reverse complement strand
GCACGGCGAAGGGCGTCACGCGACCCGTGCGTCCGACCGAGACCTCGATGTCCTTCAACCTCGTCGTGCGCTCCTCGGGGGGGAGCTTTCGTGCGATCGCCCACCGCGGGGCGCGACTCGTGAAGCCCAACTGCGCGCGCAGCGCCAGGTCGTCGATCTTCACCACGATCCCGTCGATCTGGTAGCGGAGTTCGTGGCGGTGTACCTCGAACCAGTCACTGCGCGCGATCATCGCGGTGGCACCGATCTCCGTCGTCGCTTCGGGCGCCGTCAAGAAGCCCCACGCCGCCAGCTGGGCAATGGTTTCGACGTACCGCGTGAATGAAGAGGCGCCGTCGAGCTCCACCAATTGGTAGGCGAGGAAGGACAGGGGGCGACTCGCCGTGATCGCGGGGTCCTTCTGTCGAAGGCTGCCCGCCGCGGCGTTACGGGGATTGGCGTACTCCTTCAGGTCGAGTTCACGTTGACGTCGATTCATCTCGGCGAAATCGGACTTCGCGAGGAAGACCTCGCCGCGCACCTCTACGCGTCCCTTGGCGCCCTTGAGCGTTCCGGGCACGTTCGCGATACGGCGCACGTTCTGCGTGACGTCCTCACCCACTCGCCCGTCGCCGCGCGTCGCCGCACGCGTCAAGACGCCGTCGACGTAAAGAATGGAGAGCGCGAGACCGTCGATCTTGGGCTCGACGACAAAGACCAACTCCTCGACGGGCACGCCCAGGCCCTTCGCCGCCCGTTCGCTCCACCCGCGCAGCTCGTCGTGGTCAAAGACGTTGTCGAGGCTGAGCATGGGCTCGGCGTGCGTGACCGGCGAAAAGACCGTCGACGCCGGCGCGCCGACCACGTGACTCACCGAGTCCTCGGTGTTCAGCTCGGGGTGCGACGCTTCGAGCGCTCTCAGTTCGCGCACCAGCGCGTCGTAGTCGGCGTCGGGAATCGTCGGCGCGTCAAACACGTGATACGCCTCGTTGTGTCGGGTGATCTCGTCGCGCAGCCGAGCAGCGTGCTCCGCCGGGTTCACGAGGGAGCGACGATCGCGGCACCTTCGACGATCGTGGGGTCGTTGACGCGATAGAACACGACGCTCTGACCGGCCGCCACGGGACGTGCGGGCGCAAGCAGTTCCAGCCACCAGCGCTGCGTGTGGCGAAGGATCGCCCTTTGGGGGGTTCCGTGGGCGCTCCACTGCGCGAGAATTTGCGTCCCGTCGACCAGGTCGGCGTGCGAGAACGTGAGCGACGATGCGTCAAGGGCAATGGCCTCGATGAGGATGTCCTCGAGGCGCCCCACTTCGACGCGGTGATTCGCCAAGTCGACGCGCGAGACGAATCGACGTTCACCGTCGCGGTCGGGCAGTACCCCGCGGCGCTGACCGACGGTCATCAGTTCCGCGCTCTCGGTACGTCCGAGTTCCTCGCCGGACGATCGATCGACGATCACGGCCGGCGTCAGCGCCATTCGTTGGCGCAGGAAGACCTCTCGACCCTTCGACGCCTCGATGAAGCAGACGTCCTGGCTATCGGGTTTGTCCCAGGTGCGCAGTCCGAGGCGCTCAGCGTGTTGGCGCACGTCACTCTTGTTCATCGCGCCGATCGGCAACAACAGCGTGGACAGCTGCGCCTCGCCCAAGTAGCCCAGGACGTAGCTCTGGTCCTTCTGGTCGTCGGCGCCACGTACGAGGAGGTGTTCGCCGTCGCGTTCGACGACCTGGGCGTGGTGACCGGTCGCCACCATGTCGAATCCCAGGCGTCGCGCACGGTCGAAGAGCAGGTCGAATTTGATGTGGCGATTGCACTCAATGCAGGGATTCGGAGACTGGCCCTGCGCGTGGCCCTCGACGAAGGGTGCGACGACGTGTCGCTCGAACTCGTCGGTGTAGTTGAAGACGTGATGATCGATGCCCAACATCTGAGCGACCCGTCGCGCGTCATCGACGTCCGCGACCGAGCAGCAGCCCGAGTCCGACACCCCGCCCCACAACTTCAAGGTGGCGCCGACGACCTCGTGGCCCTGCTCGAGGAGCAGTCCGGCGGCCACCGACGAATCGACGCCGCCACTCATCGCTACGAGGACTTTCACCGCTCTAGTCTGCCAGTCGACGCGGCGCTCACGCCCCAGGGCGCAAAGAGTGCACGACGCCCGAGAGAATCCGAATAACCGCATCGACGTCGTCCGTGGTCGTCTCGGCGCCCATCGACAGACGCAGCGAACCGCGGGCGCGGTCTCTCGAAACGCCCATGGCGGCCAGCACGTGACTGGGGTCGGCGGCGCCACTCGAACAACTCGCGGCCGCCGACGCGCGAACGCCCTCCTGGTCCAACAAGAAGAGCAGTTCATCGCTCGCCAGTCCGTCAAAGGTCACGTGCACGGTCCCGGGCACGCGCAGGGCGCGAACTCCCGTGACCTGACAGCCCGGCAGTAGTGACAGCGCGGCGATCAGTTTTTCCTGGTGGTCGAGGACTCGGTCGTTGACCTCGGCCAACTCCTTCATGGTGATGCGCGCCGCACAGGCGAGTCCGACCGCGGCCGCGACGTCGACGGTTCCCCCTCGTCGACCGCGCTCCTGTCCCCCGCCGGGGATGACCGCGTCGAGCGCGACGTCATTTCGCATGATCAACGCTCCGCTGTTGACGGGTCCACCGATCTTGTGGGCGCAGATCGAGATCATGTCGACCGACGCGGTGACGTTGGGCAGATACATCCACGGGGCACCCGCGACGGCATCGGTGTGCGTCGGCGCACCGCCGGCGAGCGACGATTTGGCCAGCGCCACCATCCCGTCGAGCGGTTGGCGCACCCCCGTCTCGTTGTTGGCGGTCATGACGCTCACGATCGCGGTGTCGTCACTCAGCGCGTCGTGCAGGGCGTCGAGGTCGAGCACACCGTCGGCGTCCACGTCGACGACGCGCACGCTCACACTGTCGAAGTCACGGGCCATCTTCTGCGCGGCGTCGCTGACGGCGTGGTGCTCAATCGCACTGATGACGATCTCGGAGCGTTGGTGGCTGCGGCGATGCGCATGGGTGACGCCGGCCACGGCGAGGTCGCACGACTCGGTGCCACCGCCGGTGAAGATGACGCCGCCGGGTTTGGCCCCGACGAAGGCCGCGACCTCATCACGCGCCTCCTCAACGGCGCGTCGCGCGTCGCGTGCCGCCTTGTGGCTGCCCGAGGGGTTGCCGACGATGCCGTGTTGCCACGGCGCCATGGCCTCGGCCACTTCGTCACGACGTGGTGCCGACGCCGCGTGATCGAAGTAGTACTCCGGCGTCACGCCACGTAGAAGGATTTGACGTTGGTGAACTCGCGCAGGCCGAACTTACCCAACTCACGCCCGAAACCGGACTCCTTGGTCCCACCGAACGGCAACTCCGGCATGGACGCGACGATGGCGTTGGCGAAGACCATGCCCACGTCCAGTCCCTTGATGGCCTGGTCGATTTCGGCCTGGTCGGTGGCGTAAATCGACCCGCCGAGTCCCCAGGGCGTGGCGTTGGCGAACGCAATCGCCGCATCGAGGTCATCGACGACTTCAACGACCGCCACCGGTCCGAAGAGCTCCTCACAACCGGCGCGCGAGTCGGTCGGTACGTCGGTCAACACGGTCGCGGGAAAGTAGAAGCCGCGCCGTTCGAGTGGCGCACCCCCGGTGTGCACCTTGGCACCCTTGGCGACCGACGCCGCGACCTGGGCCGTCAGCTCGTCGAGCTGTGTTCGACTCACGACCGGTCCGAGCACGGTCGCGGGGTCCATGGGGTCACCGGTCGGCACCGCGGCCATCGCCTCGACGAACTTCTCGATGAACTCATCGGCACGCTCGCGCACCACGATGTAGCGCTTGGAGGCAATGCAGGCTTGACCGTTGTTCTGGATTCGCGCCGTGACCGCGAGAGGAACCGTGACGTCCATGTCGGCGGAGTTCGCGATGATGAACGGGTCCGAGCCACCCAGTTCGAGCACGGCCTTCTTCAGGTGCTGGCCGGCGATCTCGGCGACCGAGCGGCCAGCCCGGTCCGATCCCGTCAACGTGACCGCGGCGATGCGCGGGTCGGCGATGATGCCCTCAATTTGGGTGTGACTGACGAAGAGCGTCGTGACGACGCCCTTGGGGAAACCGGCGCGCAGGAACAGGTCCTCGATGAACTTGGCGCAGCCCGGCACGTTCGACGCGTGCTTGAGGACCATGACGTTGCCCGCCATGATCGTGGGTGCCGCGACGCGGATGAACTGCCAGAGGGGGAAGTTCCACGGCATGACGGCGAGGACGGCACCGATCGGGTCGTAGCGGTACCCGCTCCGCGACCCGGTCGTCGAGACGATCTCGTCCTTCAAAATCTCCTCGGCGTGCTCGGCGTAGTAGCGCATCACGTGCGCGCACTTCGCAGCCTCACCCTTGGCGGCGGCGAAGGTCTTACCCATCTCGCTCGTGAGCATCTCGCCCACCACGGGGATCTCACTCTCGAGCAGTTCCGCGGCGCGGTTCATCAAGATGGCTCGGTCGGCGACCGGCGTGTTCTTCCAGGTCTGAAAGGCGAGACTCGCGTGCTCGAGCGCACGCTCCACCTGTTCGGGCGTGTGACCATCGAATTCGGCGACGACTTCTTCGGTGGCGGGATTGATGGCGATGAATGACATGGGTCTAGTCTGCCAGCAAAACGACGGGTTCATTCGGGGTGCGCGCCATCTCGTCCCAGAATTGGGGGTGGAAAATTCTCACCATCACCAGGACGACGGCGAGGAGATAGGCGGCGCTGACGGTCACTGGACGAACGCCCCACGTCCTCGCGAACGCCGACTGGACGAGCGCCCCCACCGGATAGAAGATCGACAGTGAGAGCGTGTAGAGCGAGAGGATCCGCGAACGTTCGCTGGCCGGCGCGTGGAGCTGGACCGAGGTGTTGAGCCCCGTCAAGGTCCCCACGTACGCGCCGCCGAGCAGGACGAGCGCCATCACGGCCAGGGCCAGTGTCGGCGCCAGTCCGTACAGCGCGAGGGCCACGGCAACCGTCACGAGCGATCCGCGCAGTACCGCAATGCGCGACGTGCGCCTCGCGAGCGCCGGAAGGGTCACCGCGCCAATGACCGCACCAACACCTTGACCGGTCACGAGCCACGGGGTCCCGACGCGCCCGGCGTGCAGGGTCTGGATGGCCATGGCGGGAATCAGCGCAATGAACGGGCTCGCGATCAGCGCGATGGTGCCCACGGCAAGGATCGGGTAACGACAGCCCTTCACCGACCACGCGCGCACGGCGCCGAACTTGACCTCGGCCCAGACGCGCATCGGTGTCGTGGGCCGGGGTCGCGCGGGACTGCGCACGAAGGAGAAGATCACCACCACGAAGATGAAGGACGCGGCGTTGAGCGCGAAGCAGATGCCCGGCGAGCCAAAGGCCAGGGCGAAACCGGCGAGGACGGGACCGATGATCCGACCGAGATTGAACTGGGCCGACGACAACGAGACCGCGGCGAGGACCTCGTCACGCGCGACGAGGTCGGGCAACAGTGACTGCCACGCCGACCACGAAGCCGAACTCGCGAGGCCCTCGATGATCGCGAGGTAGCACGCGTACTCGGGGCGAAGATGGTGCGTCAGCTCCAACGTGGCGAGCGTGCTCGCCGTGATCGCCATGACGAGGTTGTTCGCCTGAATCCAGCGCTGTCGGCTTAGTCGGTCGGCGACGACGCCCCCGAGGGGTGATCCAATCAGTGCCGGCGTCCACGCGCACACCGTCAAGAGCCCCAACCACAGAGGGTTGTGGGTCGTCTCGGTGAGGAAAACCCCGAGGGCCACCGTCTGCATCCACGTACCCGTCGAGGAGACGAACGAGGAGATCAGGGAGAGCGCGAAACTGCGATGGCGCAGTGGTGCGAACGATGCGGAAGCCATCACGCAACGCTAACGCCGCGGCTCAGTTTCGGCCGCTACTTATCGCCTTGTTTGCGTCGCGGACGAAGCGCGAACCACCAGACCGAGATGATCGAGGCCAGCGCACCCAGCACACCAATGCTGGACTTGACGCCTTTTCTCTTCTGGGACTCGCTCACGTACCCATCGTAACGAGCAAAACGCCGGGGGCGTGTAGCCCCCGGCGTTCGACTGCGGGTTATTAGTTCTGCAATGCCGCTTCGATGGCGAACTCGAGCGTGATCTTGTTACCCACGACGAGGCTGCCATTCTCCAGCGAGCCGCTGAAGTTGATACCGAAGTCTCGACGGTCAATGTCGGCACGAGCTTCGAAGCCGACCACGGTGACGCCGGGCGTCATCGAAGGGCCAGCGCCAAGGAACTCGAGGTCGAAGGTGACGGACTTGGTGATCCCCTTCACCGTGACGTCAGCGACCAACTCGAAGTCCTCCGCGCTCTTCGAGGTGATCTTCGTCGAGGCGAGGGTGAGGGTGGGGAACGTCTCGAACTCGAGGAAGTCCGGGCTCTTCAGGTGCGCGTCACGCATCTCGTTGTCGGTCGTGATGCTCGCGGCCTGCACGGTCGCCTGTACTGAGGACGTCTCGGGGGTGTCACCAATGGTGATGGAACCCGAGAAGTCAGTGAAACGGCCACGAACCTTCGATGCAACGAGGTGGCGGGCGACGAATCCGACCGTCGAGTGGACGGCGTCGACGTTGTACACGCCCGCAGCGGGGAGGCCGGTGGTGGTGGTTGTGTTTGCGGTGGTGGTCATCGTACATCTCCTGTTTTGTAGGTATTTCCTGTGTTCTCACAGTATAGTTGCATATACAACTACTTGTCAAGCAGTAATTGTTTCCTGAAGCATATGGTAGTCTTGCGTTATGTCGATTCAACCGAGCGCCTGCCCATCAGGGGATGAGAAAGTCAAGTTGTTCGCGTTGCTACTCGAGACGAATGCCCGACTGTCGCGAAGTCTCGGTTTAGAACTGGAATCGACCTGTGACCTGCCGCTGGCCTGGTTCGATGTCCTCTTGCAGCTTCGAAAGTCGCCCGAAGGCCGGCTCAAGATGAACCAGATCGCCGACGCCATCGTGCACTCAACGGGCGGTACGACGCGCCTCATCGATCGACTCGAAGTGGCCGGCCTGGTGGAACGCCAGAACTGTCCGTCGGACCGACGGGCGATTCACGTGGCGATCACGGCGCTCGGCAACGAGCGACTCGACGATGCGTTGGACGTGCACCTTGGCTACCTTGACGAGAACCTGGCCACTCGCCTCACCAAAGTCGAGCGAGAACAACTGGCCGACCTACTGACCAAACTGAACGAGACTCGTTAGTCCTTCGCGACCCACGCTCGGGCGTCGCGACCGTCATCGATTTCCAACGCGGTCCCCTCACCCCATCCGCTCCCGGTGAGCACTTCAATCGCCAGCACTTCGCTGGCGAGCGTCGCAAACCCGTCCGCCAGGTCGTCGATGCCCGACACGTGCAGGACAATGCGGTCCGATACGTCAAAGCCCGAGTTCTTTCGAAGGTCTTGGACTTGGCGGATGACGTCGCGCAGATAGCCCCGGCGTCGCAACTCGTCGGTGAGCGAGAGATCGAGCGCGATCACTTCGCCGCCGTCGCGTGACACGGCGTAGCCACCCTGTCCTTGCACGCGAAGTTCGATGTCGTCGCCACCGAGCTCGAAACGACCGGACGACAGTTCCACGCTGATCGAACCACCGGCTTCGAGGGTCTCGGCGGCCTCGACGGAATCAAGCATGGCCAAGGCCGCCTTGAGTTCCTTCACCGCCTCACCGAGACGCGGTCCGACCGTGCGGAAGTTCGGTACGAGATCGAAGGTCAAGACGTTGGAGAGTTCCGTCCCGTACTCCAGCAGATCGACGTTGAGTTCATCCTCGACGACGTTCTCTGGCGGCATCGGCGAATTGGCGGGCAGGAACACGAGGGCGCGCGCCAGGGGCTGGCGAACTTTGACACCGGCCTCGGCGCGCGCGGCGCGACCGAGCGAGGTCAGTCGCCGTGCCACGGCCATCGACATTTCGAGATCGACGTCGCGGCGCTCGGCATTGCCAATGGGCCAGTCGGCCAGGTGGACCGAGTCACTTTCGTTGACGTCGAACAACTCGGCGTAGAGACGTTCGGCGACGAATGGACAGAACGGCGCGAGGAGCAGGGTCAGTCGTTGAAGTACTTCGAGCAGCGTCGCCTGCGCCGCCAAGGAGTCCGATCGCGGCTCGTTGGGGTCGGTTCGCCAGAAGCGTCGACGCGTGCGCCGCACGTACCAGTTGGAGAGATCGTCGACCAACTCAGTGAGCGCATCGGTGCCGCCGAGGGGTTCGTAGCCATCGAGCGCGGTCGTGACCGCGACCGTGACACTCTCGAGTCGCGAGAGGATCCAACGGTCGATGGCCGTGCGTTGCTCGGGCGCGGGAATCTCCGCGTCGGCCGGGTCGAACTCATTGAGCGAGGCGTACGTCGTGAAGAAGTACAAGGTATTCCACAGCGTCGCCAACATCTCGCGAAGCGACGCATCGATCGCGCCCAGACTCGCCCGGGTCGAAGTCCACGGAGAGCCCTGGGAGAACATCCACCAACGCAACGGATCGGCACCGCGGGTGGTGAGCACTTCCCACGGGTCGATCACGTTGCCGACGGACTTACTCATCTTCTTGCCGAACTCGTCGACGATGTGCCCGAGGCAGAGCACGTGTTCGAAAGGTTTCTCGCCGAAGACCAGCGTGTTGACCGCCAGCAGCGTGTAGAACCAGCCTCTGGTCTGGTCGATGGCCTCGGCGATGAATTGGGCCGGGAACTGCATCGCCGCCTCGCTGCCCGCAACGTGGGGATACCCCACCTGCGCGGCCGGCATTGAACCGGCGTCGAACCACGCGTCGATGACCGGCTCGACGCGTTGGGCTTGCTGCCCACAAGTCCGACAACTTATGAGTACCTCGTCGATGGCGGGACGGTGAGGATCGATGTCGCTGACGTCGCGACCGGCGAGGCCCGAAAGCTCCTCGCGCGAGCCAACGCAGGTGAAGTGATTGTCGGGACAGCGCCAAATCGGCAGCGGCGTCCCCCAGAAGCGGTCACGAGAGAGCGCCCAGTCGACGTTGTTGTCGAGCCAGTTACCAAAGCGCCCGTCGCGGATGTGTTCGGGGTGCCAGTCAATGGTTGCGTTCTCGGACAACAACTTCTCACGGAACTGACTCGTGGCCACGTACCAACTGGGTTTGCCCCAGTAGATGAGCACGGTGCCACATCGCCAACAGTGCGGCAACGAGTGGTGGTAGTCGAGTCGACGAAGGAGCGTGCCGCGACGTTCCAGTTCGTCGTTGATGGCGTGGTTGGCTTCGCGTACGTCCTGGCCCTCGAGCCACGCGATCTCCGCGGTGAATTTCCCGTCGGGCCCGACGGGGTTGAGGGTGGGCAGACCGTGATCGCGCGCCACCTGTCGGTCGATCTCACCGAAGGCGGGCGCTTGATGCACGAGACCGGTGCCGTCGTCAGTGGTGACGTAATCGGCCAGCACGACGTAACAGGCGTCGACGCCTTCGGGCAGCGCCACGTCAGTGAACGGGCGTTCGTAGTGCACGCCGGCGAGGTCACTCCCCTTCATGGTGGCCGACGTCGTCGCGTCCTCGCCGAAGACGGACTCGACGAGATCTTCGGCGACGATCACGCCCTTCACGACGGCGTAGGTGATCGCTGGGTTGACGGCGACGGCGACGTTGGACAGCAGCGTCCACGGGGTCGTCGTCCACACCGCGAGATCGGTGGCCCCGAAGAGCCCGCCGTGCGCGTCGGCGTCCGTGATGCGCAGTCGCACGAACGCACTCTCGTCGACCTCATTCGTGTAGACCTCGGGCTGTCCGAGCTCGTGACTCGAGAGCGCGGTGCCACAGCGCGGACAGTACGGGATGACCTTCAGATCCTCGTAGAGCAAGCCATTGTTGAAGAGCTGTTGAAGGTGCCACCACACCGACTCGATGTAGGACGGATGGAACGTGTAGTACGCGTGCTCCATGTCGGTCCAGTATCCGATGCGCTCGGTCAGCCTCTCGAACTCACCGACGTAGGTGAGCACCGATTCGCGACAGAGTCGGGTGAACTCCTCAATGCCGACCTGTTCAACGATTGCCTTCTTGCCCGAAATACCAAGTTGCTTCTCGACTTGCACTTCCACGGGCAGACCGTGCGTGTCCCAACCGGCGCGACGGGCGACGAATCGGCCCTGCATGGTCTGGTAGCGACAGAAGAGGTCTTTGTAGACCCTCGCCCACACGTGGTGCAGTCCCGGTTTGCCGTTCGCCGTGGGCGGACCCTCATAGAAGATCCACGGGGGGGCACCCTCGCGATGGGCCATGGAGCGTTTGAAGACGTCGTTCGTCTTCCATCGGGCCAGTTCGGCCTCTTCCAAGGCCACGAAATCCAGTTCGGCGCTGACGGGGCGAAACACGTTTCTCCTTCAATGAATCAACACATGGTAGTAAACGGCCCTGCCGTGCCTTGCCCGCCAATACCATGGCGAGGTGCTGGCGCTCACTATTGACGACGAATCAATCGCGACGAGTGGTGCGCTCAGCGTCGTGCACGCGGCGGACGACGAACTGAAGCGTCGCTACGGCGGCGACGGTGATGACGGGCACCTGCACGTGGACGAGTTGGCCGAACCCCTCGGTCTCTTTCTCGTGGCCCGCGTACAGGGAGACATCGCGGGTGGTATCGGTCTGCGATCGATCGGTGACCCGGCCGAACACCTCGGCGAGATAAAGCGCCTCTGGGTGCGACCTGATCTACGTCGCGGCGGCGTCGCCGTTTCGTTGATGAACGAGATCGAATCTCGTGCCCGCTCACTCGGCTACGTCCGCCTCTATCTCGAGACCGGACCCAAGCAACCCGAGGCCGTGGCGCTCTACGCCAGGATTGGTTGGGACCGCGTGCAGGACTACCCCGCCGACGTCTTCTGCCATCCCATGTCGCACCGGTTCACGAAAGCGCTCTAAAGGAACTGCGCGTCCATCCATCCGGGCGAAAGTTCCACCAGCGAGTGAAGGACCAGATCGGCGATCGCGAAGACCGGATCGTCACGGTCTTCGGGCGTGGGCACCGCGACCACGAACATGCTGGCCGCTTTGGCGGCGAGCACGCCGGCCGACGAATCCTCGAACACCAGACATCGAGTCGGACGAACACCGAGCGATGCGGCGGCCGTGAGAAAGACGCCCGGGTGGGGCTTACCGAAGGGCTCAAACTGCGCCGAGTGAATCGACACGAATCGATCAGCGAGATCGAAATGGTTGAGACAGCGCGCGATCAGGGCGACGGGCGTCGAACTGGCGAGCGCGACGGGTCCGCGTTCACTCGCGAGATCGATCGCGCGCAACGCCCCCGCCATCAGTCGGCCCTCGGATTCGACCAGATCGCCGACGCGAGTCAACAGTTCCTGGGACACGTCGCTCAGTGGCGTACCTCGCCAGGGATAGAGCGCGTACCAGTAGGCGACGACTTCGTCGACGAAGAGTCCCTTGGTCGAACGAGCGTCGCGGGCCGACATCGGCACACCCAGTCGACCGAAGATCTCGACTTCGGCCTTGTGCCAGAGGATCTCGGAATCGATCAAGAGGCCGTCCATGTCAAACAACGTCGCCTCGAGAGTCACCCGGCAACTTTGACACACCAGAACCGTAAGGTTGCCCTATGACCACCATTCGTCAAATGACGGACGACGACGTCGACCTCGTCGTCAGTCGAATCTTGAATCGACTGATGGATGACGCGACCATTCAGCCGCTCGTCAATCCAGTGATCGACACGGCGCTGTTGGCACACTCGCTACGCGAGGCGATGCAGCAGACCTGGGTCGCCGAACAAGAGAGTGGCATCGTCGGCCACCTCTTCGGAGCGCTGCTCGCCAACGAGACCTACGGCAACGGCGTTTGGATCGGACCGGACGGCGCCTCGTTCATCAACACTGACGTGCTGAGTGATCTCTACAGTGTCGCGGGCGCGAGGTGGATCGAACACGGCGCGCTCGAGCACTACGTCTGGACCCTGGACGACGCCGCCATGACCCAGCCCTGGTACGAACTTGGATTCGCGCGCATGCACATGCGCGGTGTGCTCTCTCTGGGCGCTGCGCGAGAACACGCCCTGCCCGACGGGTACCGCGTACGCCGCGGTGGCGTCGACGACATCGACATCGCGGTCGCACTCGACGATGAGCTGGACGCAGTGCAGATGGTCGGGCCCAGTTTCTCGATCGGACTCAGTCACGTCGCCAAGCGCGAAGAACTGCTCGAGTCCCTCGAGGACCCCGAGGTGCACCACTACGTGGTGGAGAACGAACAGGGCGCGATCGCGCAGTGCCTCACCTTCCCGCTGCCGCCACGGCGCGGATCGTTCGATGACACGCTGCACCTCAGTGCCGTCACGGTGCACTCGGACCATCGCCACCTCGGCGTCGGCACGGCCATGGTCGACACCGCGCTCACCGACGCGCTCAACGCGGGCTTCCAGTACGTGGAAACCAACTGGCGCGTGACGAACCGTCACGCGCGTAACTACTGGCTGACCTATGGGTTTGCACCGACCTACGTGCGACTCCATCGCACCATCGGCACGGCTTAGACGAGCGTCGCTTCGATCGCACTCACGAGTGCGGGGTCTTCGGGCTCGGTTTGGGGCGCGAAGCGCTGCACCGATCCGTCGGGGCCGATGAGGAACTTCTCGAAGTTCCATCGGATGTCACCCGAGTAGCCCTCGGCGTCGGCCGTCTTGTTGAGTTCGGCGTAGATGGGGTGCTGGTCGTCACCGTTGACGTCGATCTTCTCGAAGAGCGGGAACGTCACGCCGTACGTGGTTGAGCAGAACGTCTGAATCTCCTCTGAGGTTCCCGGCTCCTGGCCGGCGAACTGATTGCTCGGAAATCCCACGACGCTGAAGTCGCGGCCCTCGTACTGTTTCTGCAGTTTTTCGAGACCTTCGTACTGGGGTGTCAGGCCGCACTTGGAGGCGACATTGACGACGAGGACGGTCTTGCCTTCGAAGGGGGCGAGCGAGCTCGACTCTCCCGAAAGCGTGTTGGCTGGAATGTCATAAATGGTCATGGCGCGACACTAACGGCCCGTCGCCATCGTGCGACGGTCCTAGGCTGAGTCGGTGCGCTGCGTGTCGATCGTCGAAGGAAAGCTCCAACTCGTCGAACGCGACACCCCCGATCCGGGACCGTACGACGTGGTCGTCGAGGTGCGCGGCGCCGGCATAAACGCCGCGGACCTGATGCAGCGAGATGGTCACTACCCCGCGCCCGAAGGCTGGCCGCCCGACGTCCCCGGCATGGAAATGGCCGGTGTGGTGAGCGCCGTGGGCGATCGAGTCCACGAACCACTGCTCGGTCGGCGCGTGTGCGCAATTGTCGGTGGCGGCGCCCAGGCGACGCACTGCCTGGTCCCGAGTGAACATCTACTGTTCGTCCCCGACCACGTGAGTTGGGACCAGGCCGGCGGTTTTCCCGAGGCCTTCACGACGGCGCACGACGCGCTGGTGACCCAAGGTCAACTCCGCGCGGGCGAACGGGTCCTGATCTCGGGAGCCACGGGCGGCGTGGGCGTGGCCGCCGTGCAGATCGCCCACGCACTCGGTGCGCACGTCATCGCGGTCACGCGCACCAGAGAGCATCACGAGCGACTGCGCGAATGCGGCGCCGACGAAACCGTGACGCTCGACCAGGTGTCGGACCTCGAGCGCGTTGACGTCGTACTCGAACTCGTCGGAGCGGCGAACCTGACGAACGCTCAACGAATACTGAATCCCTTCGCGCGCGTCGTGGTGATCGGCGTCTCGGGTGGCGGCAGTAAGGCGGAAATCGACCTGCGCTATTTCATGGGCTCTCGTTCCTCGCTCACCGGCTCCACGTTGCGCTCTCGGACTCGCAAGGAGAAGGGTGAGGTCGCCGACCGCGTCAATCAGACGCTCGTGCCGCGCTGGCGCACGGGAGAGGTCCACGTACCGGTCGCGCGTACGTTCACCCTCGACGAGGTCGACGACGCCTACGCCTACTTTGCCCAATCGGGAAAGTTCGGCAAGGTGGTCCTGCGCGTCGAGGGTTAGTCCGCCAATAGTTTTACTGGGTGACAACTGTCCCTCGACCACATCCCAGTCGCCTCGATCCTTTACGGTTGGACTACGACGCGGTGCTGCGAGCGCACGAGGCCGCCGTGAACGCCGGCGAGCCGATGTACCGTGACCCAACTTCTGGTTTGATGGTTCTGACCGTGGCGGCGCACCTCGCTCGGGGTTCCTGTTGTGCGAGCAACTGTCGCCACTGCCCCTATCTCGGCGACTAGGGGATCGCAGCCTCGTCGTGCTGTGCGAGGTGATGGCGATCGATGTTGACCAGCGCGAAGAACGCCAGCGAGGCCAGCGCCAACATCAGTGCACCGAATCGGAAGGAATCGTCGTAACCGTGGACGTGCGCCGCCGCCTTGAGGAGGAGTTGGGCACGTGCCGTCGCCGACGGGTGGGCCTTGAGCGCACCCACCAAGAAGGCGGTCCCGCTCGATACGACAATCGTGTTCGAGATGGCGGTGCCGAAGGAACCACCGATCTGCTGGGACGTGGTGAGTACCGCTGAGGCCGCTCCCGTGTCCTGCGGTCGTACATTGAACAGTGCCGTGGAGGCGATCGACACGAAGGCGAGTCCGAGTCCCAGACTGGTCACGATCAATGCGGGCATGACACTCCCGACGTAGGAGCTGTCAACCTTGATGAACGATAGGTAGAACATGCCGGCCGCGGCCATCAACGTGCCACCAGTCGCCAGAGGTCGCGGTCCGATCTTGGGCAGTAGTTGGCTCGCGAACCCCGCCGCGAGGATCACGCCGACCGAGAACGGCATGAACAGAAGGCCCGTTTTCACCGCCGAGTACTGCTCGACGTCCTGGAAGTAGAACGTCATGAACAGGAACATCCCGAAGAGTCCGAGGCCGACCAGCAATTGCGCGAGGAAGGCACCCGCGCGCACGCGGTCGGTGATCAATCGAAGTGGCAGGAGTGGCGACTTGATTCGAGACTGAATCACGAAGAAGAGTGCGAGGAGGACGACCCCGAGAAAGAGAAAGGGCCACGCGCTGATCGAGCCCCAGCCCTTGCCCGGCGTTGACGCCTGACTGACGCCAAAGACCACGCTCAGCATGCCCGCAGTCGCGCTGAGCGCACCGGGTACGTCGTAGTGGGGATGTCCTTCGACCTTGGACTCTTTCACGTTGGGGATGGCGAGGAAGAACGCTATGAGGGCCATGGGCGTATTGACGAAGAGGCACCAACGCCACGAGAGGTACTGCGTCAACAGACCTCCGGCAATCAGGCCTATGGCGCCACCGACGCCGGCGAGGGCGCCGTAGACACCAAAGGCCTTGGCGCGCTCCTTCGAGTCCGTGAATGTCACTGAGATGAGCGAGAGCGCCGCGGGTGCCAGTAGGGCCCCGAAGAGTCCCTGCAGCGCGCGAGCGCCGAAGAGCCACTGTTGATTCTGCGCCAGGCCGCCGAGCAGCGACGCCCCCGCGAAACCAAGTAGTCCGATGAGGAACGATTTCTTGCGACCCATGTAATCGCCGACTCGTCCACCCAACAAGAGGAAACCGCCGAAGGTCAAGGTGTAGGCCGTGATGGCCCACTGGTAGTTCTTCTGGGCGATGGCCAGTCCACCGAGGGCCTTGGGCAATGCGGCGTGCGGCAACGCGATGTTCACGATCGAGGCGTCGAGGATCACCATCAGCTGAGCGATGCCGATGACGACGAGTGCGAACCAACGTCGCGGATCGGGCGTGTCGGCGTGTACTACGTGACTGACCGACGCATCCGACATTGATTCCCCCACGCGCTTCGAGACGAAAGGGCTCGCGAGACGTCCCGGAACCTTTCGAGATTTGGTGAACTACAGCAGCGAGCGTAGTGGACTGAACGCGATTGCCAACGACTCGGCGACCGGACCATAGGTCACTGCGCCTTCGACGACGTTCACGCCCTCGGCGAGCGAGTCGTCAGCGACGACGGCTTCGCGCCAGCCGTGGCGCGCCAACTCCATGGCGTAGGGCAAGGTGGCGTTGGCGAGCGCGTAGGTCGACGTGTAGGGGAAGGCTCCGGGCATGTTCGCCACGCAGTAGAAGATGGAACCATTGACCTCGAAGACGGGGTCGGAGTGCGTGGTTGGGTGCGTGGCCTCGAAGCAGCCGCCCTGGTCGACCGAGATGTCCACGAGGACCGAGCCGGGACGCATGCGCGCGACGAGGTCGTTGCTGACGAGCTTGGGCGCTTTGGCCCCGACCACCAGCACCGCACCGATGACGATGTCGGCATCGAGGCAGGCCTCTTCGAGGGCGAGCGTGGAGGACGCGATCGTCTGGACCCGTCCGTCGAAGTGGATGTCGACTTGACGAAGACGCTCGAGGTTGCGGTCGAGGATCTTGACGTTGGCGTGGAGTCCCGCGGCCATCGTCGCGGCCGCCAGACCCGAGACCCCGGCACCGATCACGACGACGTTCGCCGGCGCCACCCCGGGCACGCCGCTGATGAGGGTTCCGTGGCCGCCGCCCGGGCGCATCAAATGATGCGCCGCCATCAGTGGCGCCATGCGACCGGCCACCTCACTCATGGGCGTGAGCAGCGGGAGCGAGTTGTCGCGGAGCCGCACGGTCTCATAGGCAATGGCGACGTTGCCGGCGGCAACGAGCGCGTCAGTGCACTCACGCGAGGCGGCGAGGTGCAAATAGGTGAACAGGACTTGGTTCTTGCGTGCGCCGAGTCGCGGGTACTCGGGCGCGACCGGCTCCTTCACCTTCATCACCAGGTCGCTCTCGGCCCACACGTCGTCGGCGCTCTCAATGATGGTGGCGCCGTTCGCGACGTAGTCGGCGTCGGCGATGGACGATCCATCGCCCGCACTGCGCTCGATGAGGACGCTGTGGCCAGCACCGGTCAGTTCTCGCGCTCCGGCGGGGGTGAGCGCCACTCGGTACTCGTCAGTCTTGATTTCCTTCGGTACGCCGATGATCATCGTTGATCATCCTTTCTGGTCAATGAATCCAATTCCACGGTACACACTCGAACGCCGCACACGGAGCCTCGAACGTCAGGTCGACGCCACCGCCTCGGCCACTGTCGACGCCGCCAGCGAATCCTCTGTCGCCGCCCGGGTCGTCAGGTGATGACGGTTGAGCGCCCCATTGCCCAGCGCCACCATGAGGCCGACGAGGAAGATCAGCGTGCCAAAGCACAGCACCTGTGGCGGCAGACCGACTTTCGCGGCACCGTAGACGAAGAGCGGGAACGTCACCGTCGAACCGGCGATGAAACTGGTGATGACGTAGTCATCGACGGACATCGCGAACGCCAAGAGGAAGGCGGCGAGGAGACCGGGCCAGATGAGCGGGAGCGTCACCTTGGTGAACGTCGTCCACGCGTTCGCGCCGAGGTCGCGCGCCGCGTCTTCAATGGCGCTGTCCATCCCCGAGAGCCGCGCCCGCACGACGACGACGACGTAGGCAACGTTGAAGGCCACGTGGGCAATCAAGATTGTGAGCAGTCCGGTGTTCAACCTGATGGAGAGGAAGAATGACAGCGAGGCGGCACCAACCACGATGGCCGGCGCCGCGATGTCGGCGAAGACCATGGTGTTGATCACCCCCTTGCCCCAGAATCGGAATCGTCCGAGCGCGAGGGCGACCGGCGTCCCGACGATGACCGAGATCAACGACGAGAGGATCGCCACCTCGAGCGAGATGAGGAACGCGTGGGTGAGACCGTTTACCTGGGTCAGGTTTCGATACCAGTACGTCGTGAACCCGTTCCAGGCGAAGGTGATCCGACTGGTCGGCGCGTTGTTGAAGCTGTAGAGCATCATGACGACGATCGGCACGAAGGTAATACCCATGACGACCCAGAAGAAGATCGCGAGCCAAGGGCTTCGACGTTGACGTGGTGGGCGCGAGGTGTTCACCATGTCAGACCAGATTCTCGAGGTTCTCGGTACCGAAGATCTTGGCGTAGGCGAACATGATGATGCCGAGGATCACCATGAGGACCGTCGACAGCGCCGCCGCGACGTTGAACTGCTGATTCGTGAGGTACGAGTCTTGGATTGCCTGACCGATCGTGTAAGTACCGACGCCACCGAGGAGCGACGAGTTCACCGGGTCACCGACGGTCGTGATGAAGACGAGCAGCACGCCGGCGAAGATTCCCGCGCGCGACAGCGGCAACACGACTCGCAGGAACACCTGACGCCCATTCGAGTAGAGGTCCCGCGCCGCTTCGAGGATCCGACGATCGATTCGCTCGAGCGCGACGTAGATCGGTAACACCATGAAGGGGAGGTTGTTGTAGATGTCACCACCGATGACCGCGTTCGACGTACCCAGGATGTGAAAGTTCGCCGAGACGAGGTGGAGTTTGCGTAGTCCGGTAAGCACGAAGCCCTGCTGGGCCAGCACGAAGGACCACATGTCGGTTCGGATCACGAACGAGACGAAGAAGGACAGCAGGACCAGGAGGATCAGCGGACTCTTCCATCGCACACTGACGCGAAACGCAATGAAATAAGCCATCGGATAGGCGATCAGAATGCTCAAGATCGTCGTCGCGACGCCGTAGTACAGCGAGCGCAGCAGAAACGTCGAATACGGGATATCGGAGTGCACGAAGAGCTGGGAGTAGATATGCCAGTTCCACGTGAGCGTGTAGCCGCTGATCGGATTTCCCGTCTCGAGCGAGACGATAAGTCCTGACACGAGTGGAATCAAGAAGAACAGGAGCATCCATCCCCCGCCGACCAAACTCAGCCAGTAGGGAGGACTGTGTCGGCGGAGCCAACTGGGCTTCTTGTCAACCGCCGTTGAGCGTTCGAGGAGGTCGGTCATGATTCGATAATCGGGTTGAAGACGTCATTCCACGTCTGGTATTCGTCGTAGTCGCGATAGATGTAGTAGCCGTGCGAAAGTTTCGCCGATTCAGTCGACGGGAAGACCAACGGGCTATTCGCCACGGTCGGGTCCTTGATGACGTCCAGGATGTACTGCTGAGCTTCAGGCACCGGACAGACGTAACTGACCCAGTCTTCGACGATGCCGGCGATCTTGGGCGTGTAGTAGAAGTTCATCCACGAAAGGGCACTCAGCGGATTCTGAGACTGGCGGGGAATCACCATGTTGTCGTGCCAGACAATCTGTCCTTCCTTTGGGGTCACGTACTTGAGGTGCGGGTAGCCCGAGAGGTTCGCTTGAAAGATGTCGCCCGAATAGGCCTGGGAGATCCAGGTGTCGCCGTTCTCCAAGTGCGAGATGTAACTCTGGTCGTAGTACCCCGACACCAGAGGTCGCTGCTTCTTCAACCATTGAGTTGACTCGCGCCACTGCTTGGGCGTCGAAGTCACGGGGTCGACGCCCATGCGCAACAAGGCGGCGCTCCCGAGCTCGACGTTGTCGTTCATCATCCCGACGTGACCCTTGAACGCGGGGTCGGCGAGGTCGTTGAAGCTCGTGATCTCTCGTGTGATCATCTTCGTGTTGTAGGCAATGCCCGTGAAGCCCGTCTGCCACGTCACCGAGTGCTTGTTGCCCGGGTCGTAACTCGGATCCTTCACGAGTGAGCTGGCGTACTTGGCGAAGTTCGGCAACTTCGATTGATCGAGTTCGATCAGAAAGCCGTTGTTCACCAACTGGGTGAAGTACCACCCGTTGGTGATCACCATGATGTCGTAACCGGTGACCTCCTGAGCGGCCAACTCCGGCTCGACCGTGGCGTAGAACGATGCGTCAGCCTGGATGACGGGCTGATAGTTGACCTTGATGCCGGTCATCTTGGTGAACAGCTCGAGCGATTCAGTCTTGCCGTGTTCTGAGTCGATGTAGAGCGGCCAATTGGCGAAGTTGAGCTGGTTCGTCTTCTTCTGACCCTTCCAGAACGCCGCCCAATCGACCTGGGCGCCCTGGTGGTCCAACGTGCCCGCGATGCCACAGCTCGCCAGCAGCGCCGCCACGCTCAAGAGGCCGAAACCCTTGCCGGCGGCGCTCATCAGAACCCGTCGCGGCATCCGACGCTGCGTCAGACCGCGCCAAAGTGCCGGGTCGATGTTCATAGCGGCGGGTCCAGGTCCTTGCTCCAACGTCACTGCGCCGGTTCCTCGCTCTCGGTGGCCGCGGCGCGCTGGGGACTCTTCGCCGCAGGGAGCGCGAACCCGTGATCGCGCTCCCAGGTGACCACTACCTGATCGCCCGCACTGTGACGATCGGCGTCACTGATGTTCTGGGCGAGGATGTGCAGATGTCCACCCCACGGAGTGGTCAACTCGTACTCCGAAGTCGCACCGAGGTAGATGGTCGTCGTGATCGTGGCGCGTACGACGTTCATCTCATCAGTGCTCGTCGCTGACTGACCGGTGTCGCGCTGGAGCAGCATCTTCTCTGGACGGACCCCGACCTGGGCGATGAGCTCGGGTGAATTGACCATCGAGCCGGGCCTCGCTCCGATCGCCGCACCGTCGGGCAATCGGAGCTGCCCGTGATCTGACGTGACCGGCAACAAGTTGCAGGCGCCAAGGAACTCGGCGACGAACTGCGTCGCCGGTTCGTCGTAGACCCGTTGGGGGGCACCGAGGTCCTCGTAACGACCTCCGTGCATGACGGCGATCCGGTCGCCAAGCGCCATGGCTTCGTCTTGGTCGTGCGTGACGTAGAGAAAGGTGATGCCCACTTCGCGCTGGATGCGCTTGAGTTCGACCTGCATGGTCTTGCGGATCTTCGCGTCGAGGGCGCCCATTGGTTCGTCGAGCAGGAGAACCCGTGGTTGATTCACGAGCGCCCGAGCGAGCGCCACTCGCTGCTGTTGTCCCCCGGAGAGTTGTGTCGCCGGTCGCGGGCCGAAGCCACCGAGTCCAAGGATTTCGAGGTGCTCCTCGACCAGTCGCTTGATGTCTTCCTTGTCCTTGCCCTTGCGCCGAAGTCCGAAGGCGACATTGTCGTAGACGCTCAGGTGCGGGAAGAGCGCGTACGACTGGAACACGGTGTTGACGTCTCGTCGATACGGCGGCGCCCACGTGATGTCTTGTCCCCCGAGGTAGATCTTCCCGCTCGATGGCTGTTCGAAACCGCCCACCATCCGAAGCGTGGTGGTCTTGCCGCAGCCCGAGGGTCCGAGCAGCGCGAAGAACTCACCCTGTGCGAGTTCGAGAGTCAGATTGTCGACGGCAACCATGCCCTTGAACTCTTTGGTCACGTTCTCGAGACGAACCGCTGGGGGCGACGCTGAGGACCCCTCGACGCTCGAACCCACCTCGGCATTGGTCGTACTCAACGATTCGATCCTTCCCCTGACACTTCTTCGCACCCTACCGCCAACGCCGTCGCCGTTCAGAGCGGCGAACCACGCAGCGACGACGATTGCGTCGACGTGCACGTCAACACGCCCACTGACAGCTCAGTCAAGGGCGGTGCGAACAATGAGTACTGCGATTGATTACTCGATGGTGTCGTACGAAATCATTTTTTGTGAGAAGAAGGGGCTCTTGCCCTTCGTCTTCACGTACGCAATCAGCAACAACGGCAGTCCGAGGGCCAAGACGACGAGGTCGGGAATCGCCGTGGATCCACCTGAAACCAAGACCTCGTAGCAGGTGAACATGAGGGCCAAGCCCCCGATGAGCGGTAGCCACACCATAGTGATATTGGCCTTCAAGCCCTGGCCGAGGGTCTTTCGGAAGGCCCAGGCACACGCGAGTCCGGTGATGCCGTAGTAGAAGGCCACGAGGACGCCGATGTTGTCCACGAGGTTGGTGAAGACCGTGTTGCTCGATGACGAGAACGACGTCAACATGATGCCGAACAGCGAAATGAACGCCAAGATGAGCGTCCCGAGTGCGGGAGTCTTGAACTTGTCGTGCACCGTGCTGAAG
>Ga0182013_10002912_pt1 | contig 21875 bp, 20 predicted proteins | sample 612S2MmetaG_FD_120487 | JGI IMG/M metagenome (GOLD analysis project Ga0182013, IMG submission 120487) | Permafrost microbial communities from Stordalen Mire, Sweden - 612S2M metaG | ecosystem: Environmental > Terrestrial > Soil > Wetlands > Permafrost | place: Sweden: Stordalen | collected... | reverse complement strand
ATCCGTCAGCTTCGAACTCAAAGCCGACGCACCCGAGATCACCACCGCACCACCAGACTCACTGCCGTCCTGCACCCAACTCGTGCCGGCTTCCGCGACAATCGTGCCGCCATCGAAGACACCTTCCGGGGCGACTCCGTCATTGGTGAAGACGGCGGTGCCTATCGCCTTGTACGTTGCCCCGCTTTCAACTACGACGGTGCCGTGGTTGGTGGTCGGCCCGCCGACCTCGTGCAGTTCACCGCTATCTGTTTCGATCTTCGCGCCAGCTTCGTTGTCCAGCGCGTAGGGTTCAAGCGAGTTGAATGAGCCGGGCGCGGCCGCTCGTGACTGTATCGCGCCGTGATTCGTGAGCTGTGGCTCGCCCACCTCGGTTCCCCATCGCCCGATCGCAGAGGTGGTGCCGGAGCCGCCTTCCAGGTCAAGTATCCCAGCCTGGCCGATGGTGCTGGCTCCGGCGAGGCTGAGCGCGGTACTCGGGGCAAGCGCGCCACCGACGAGCAACGTCTGCTTCTCGGTGCCACTCGCCGCACCCAGGAGCAGCGTCTTCACTTTCACATTTTCGGTGAGTGTCACCGTGTAGGTACCCGGCGTCGTGATGCAAACTTCATCGGTCTGCGTCGGTACCGCGCCGGTCGACCAGTCGGCGGCCGTGTTCCACATGCCGCTCACTGGTTTCGCCCACGAGTCGGTGCACCCAGCCGCAATAGCCTGCGCCGGCGTCAGCGCCGCGAGCAGGCACGTGGCGCTGGCACATACCACGGCGACCGCTGCAAGGCGCGCGGCGCTCGCTCGGACGCTCCGCACGCAGCTCTGCACAGCGGACACGCCCCCCTGCTGGATCCGGACTCGACCAACCAGCCACATCCCGCTTCCGGGCGTGGGGCGACCCGTCATTGACTCCTGCACTCAGTCACCTTGCTTATCGGTTGCAGAGCCAGTGCAGCCGGTCACTACTATCACGGCCTGCCGTCAGCCGTCAAATCCAAAATTACACAATCTTGCCCTAGACATACGCCTAGTCAATGTGAGCATGAGGCGACCTTATGGCAGCCGAAGTACGGTCAGGGACATACGTCGGTTGCGATGAGAATGATGCGTCCGCGGACGACGCAGTCGGTGATCCTGGCGGGTGCCATGGGCGTATCTCTCATGACCCCGAGCGTGGTTATCCCGCACGAGTCCCAAGCACCTGACCGGGCGCTAGACGTGAGTTCCTCGTGTGAGGTGAGAGACTCGGCGATCACCTGCACAGAAGTCGACACGCCATCGACGAGATTTCAGCAGGCGACGGCTCGGCGCCGAATACTGCCTCGGAAGCACGTCTTCAGGAGTGCAGCCGGTGGAACCGGCCATCGAGGAGGCTGGCAGTCAAACGGCTGTGGCAGGGAGCGCTCTGCACGCTCGAGTGCTCGGACCGCTGGCCGCTGCGTGCCCGCAGCCCGTGTTCCCCTAGCCCGGCCTGCCACTGCCGCGCCGACGGCTATCCCTCATCGCGCAGGAACGCGACGAGGTCGGGGGCTGCTGTCGGGTCCTGGAACAGGTATGGATGCCCTCCCTCGTATTCGCGCAGCTCGGCGTTCGGAACTCGGGATGCGATCGCGCGAGCGTTCTCCGGTGGCGCGATCCCGTCATAGCGTCCGCAGCCGACGAGGGTCGGGCAGGTAATCAAGGGGAGCCGGGCCCACACGTCATGCCGGGCTCGCGCCCTGAACTGCGCCTCGCGGGCGGCACCCTGCGCAGGATCGGCCGGCGTCTTCGGGGCCACGCGCTCTGAGATCACGCGGTCGACCGGGTGGGAGTCGAACCATTCCTCGTCCCAGCGGCTGTCGGCGAGCTTCAGGCCGGCGGCCGCCATCTCTTCGTGCGGAAGGGCCTGCAACTCGTGCAGCGGGTAGGAGGAGCCGCCGGCGCCGCCGGAGGAGGTGCATGCGAGCGCGAGGCGTTCGACGAGCGCAGGGCTGGTGACGGCGAGCTCCTGGGCGACCATCCCGCCGAAGCTCACCCCCACCACGCGGCAGTGATCCCAGCCGGCGACGCGCAGAAGGCCCTCGGCGTCCGCTGCGAGGTCAGCCATCGTGTAGGACCCGGTCACCGCTGCGCTGGTGCCGAACCCGCGGTAGTCCCACGCCAGCAGGTCGAAGCCACCGGCGAGCTGGGCGAGCATCGGCTGGGCGTCGGCGAGGGTGCTGCCGGAGCCGTTGCAGAACAGGAGCGCCGGCCCGCTCCCCAGCCGCTCCCATCCGATCTGTACTCCGTTCACCTCACTGACGGGCATCTCGCGGTCCCGCCCGGATCACTTCTCGATGTGGAGGGCCGCCCTGAGCGCGTCGAGGTCGTTCGCGCCGAATACGACGCGGCCTCGGGTGGCGACATAGACCAGGTCGATGTTTACGCCGGCGTCGGCGATCTTCCGGGCGAGGTCTGCGAGCACTCCCGGCGTGTCCTCGACCTCGACGACCGCGACCTCCCGCTCGCGTGTGACGGCGAGCTGCGCGGTGGCCAGCGCGTGCTTGACCGGCTCGGGGTGGGGGACGAGGATGTGCAGCTCCGCCCGCTCGCCGGTTCCCATGCATGTGGCGGCGGCAAGGTTCACGCCCGCGTCGCTGACGGCGGTCGCGACCTGCGCCAGGGCTCCGGGCGTGTTCTCAACGTCGATTGCAAGATCGAACGCCATACGCACTCGGCAGCCTACCCGGCGCGCGCCTTGAGTAACGCCCCGGGCTTGGCCGCGGCTGCGATCCGCGACCCTCGACGGCTCCCTCAGCCCTTGCCGGACGGTTGGGCTGCGCGGATCGTGATCGTGCTCAGCGTGGTGTGTTTGGCCCCGGCGGGGTCGTGTGCGAGGATCGTCGCCTTCGCCTTCAGCACGTGTGAGCGGGCCAGGAGCGCGCGGGCCCTGCTCGTCAGCTGCAGCGTGATCGTGACCGTGTGTCCTCCGTTCACCTTGAACGGGCCGTGGGCGAGCGTCAGGATCGCTGCCTTCGTCGTGGCCTGGCGGCCCAGGGCGGCGATGACGGCGTTGAGCGTTCGGATCGTCACGCTGCCGGTGCAGCTGCTCTCGCCGGCGGGGCACGTCACCCGGAGGGTGATCCTTCCGGACGCGTTCGCGGTGATGGACCTGCTCGCGAGCTGCGCGTCGGGAACCGCGACTGGATGGGTCGCGTTCACGCCCAGGACGCCCTGGCTTGGCTGCGGAGGCGGCGGCTGGGTTGTCAGGGCCTGGTCGGTGCCGTAGCTCGTCCCGCCGGCGTTGGTGGCGACGACGCGGAAATAGTAGGTGCTGGCGGGCGCGAGGCCCCCGATCGACGCCGAGACTGCGACGGAGCTGTCGCCGGTCTGCGGTATCGAGCCGCAGGGCACGCTGGCGCCGTACGCGGTCGTGCTGCCGTATTCGAACTCGCAGCCGCTGACCGGGCCGTTGTTGGGATTGACCGTCGCGTTGAGGGTCGCCGACGTCGTCCCCACCGATGAGGCGGCACCGGTCGCGACGGACGGCGCGTAGGGGAGCGTCTGGAGCACGTGGTCTTCCCCGTCGCTGTCACCTCCGGGGCCGCTGGCGCGGATCCTGAAGTGGTATGTCGTGCCTGCGCTGAGCCCCCCCACCGGGGCTGACACCGCCACCGCGCCGGTGCCCGGCGCCAGCAGGGGTGTGCATTCCTCGACGCTCCCGTACAGCGTCGAGGTTCCGTATTCGAATACGCAGCTTTCGATGAGCCCGCCGTTGGGGTTCACGCTTGCGCCGAGCGTCGCCGTGGTCTGCGTGACCGCGGACGCCGTTTCGGTGATGGCCGCCGGGGCGTCTGGGAGTGTCGCGAACGTGCCGTCGCTGCCGTAGCTCGTGCCCCCCGCGTTCGTGGCGACGATCCGGAAGTGGTACTCGGTGTTCCCGTTCAGGCCCGTGAGCGCTGCCGACACCGGGACGGCGCCTTCGGCCGAGCCCGGCAGAGCCGCGCACGGGACGCTCGCGCCGTAGGCGTCGGATGGTCCGTATTCGAACTCGCAAACGCCTACTTCACCGCCGTCGGGGTTCACCGTGGCTGTGAGCGTGGCGCCGTGCTGCGCGACCGAGGATGCTGCACCTGTCACGGCCCTTGGCGGTCTCGGCGGCGTTTTGAATGCCTCGTCTCCGCCGTAGCTGGTGCCGCCGTTGTTGGTGGCGACGATCCTGACGTGGTAGGTGGTGGAGGCGCTCAGCCCGGGCAGTGTCGCCGCCACGGCGACGGGACCCGTCCCGGACCCCGGCAGCGTGCTGCATGCGATGTTGAACCCATACGTTGTCGAGGTGCCGTATTCGAAGCGGCAGTCTTCGACAGCGGCGCCGTTCGGGTCGACGCTCGCGTTGAGCGCCGCCGAGGTCTGCGTCACCGACGACGGCGGTTCCGTGACGACGGAGGGCTGCGTGCCGGCGTAGGCGACGGCGACCGAGCACAGCTCGAGCGCGGTGGTCGCGGCGAGTGCCACGAGCAGCACTCCGACGGCGCGCGCGACGCTGCGGGCGCTCCTCCTGCACTGAGGAGAGCGGCTACGGGGAGCGGGCGGGGCGGCCTCGTGTGGTTGGTCGTGGGATGTTTCCATGCCGGCCGATTTCGCTCACGAACGACGGTGTCTCTGGGCGGGCGTGGTCGCCCGCGCTGGCGAAGGTGCTTCTTTGTTCGGGGAAAGGCGTTTCGGTCCTGCAACAGAGCCATATCCGCCGCGTACCGATGGAGGCGCGGGCTCGCGATCCCGCCTGGCGCAGGACGCGGCTGCGGCAGGGGCGCCGGACCCTGGTTCGGCGACCGTTCTAACCGGCGGTCATCGTGAAGCGCAGGATGCCGGGCGCTGAGCTCTTGCCCGACGCGCTCGCCGACGCGTGGAGCACGTACGCGGCGGGGGCGAGCTTTGCGTGGCCGGAGAGCACACCGTCGAAGGCGACCTTGTTTGCCCCTGCTCGCCCTGGGAGGGTGATAGTCCCGGCGCTTATCGTGCGCGTGCAGGCGCGCCTGTGCCGGTTCCTCGGCGTCTGGGCGACGCATTTCCCGTTGCTGCTGCGGCCGGCCGCGCTCTTGGTGAACTGCAGCGTGACACTCGCCGCCTCGTTCAGGACTAACGAGAAGGTCGTCCCCAGCGGCGCCAGAGAACTGGTTGCGTGGCTTGAGATCCGTGCCGGAGCTCTCCCCTCACGCCAAATCCTGCGGCTCTCGCTCAGGCCGGTGAGCGACGGAGCCGTCGCCGCGCTCTGCGACGGGGCGCTGGTCCCGCTCTGGCCGGCGCCCGCCGCCGGCACCGTCACCGTTTGGGTGGCGGTCGCGGCGCTGGACCCGGTGCAGCTGGCGCTCTGCCCGGTGTAGATCTCATGTGTTGAGCAGCCGCCGCTGTCGGTCACCGTCAGCGTGACGGTGTAGGTGCCGGGGGCGCTGTAGATGTGGGTCGGTGTCGGGCCAGAGCTCTGCGCACTCGACCCGTCGCCGAAGTTCCATTCGTAGCCTGCGACGGTGACGTCCGGCGAGGACGCTGTGGAGGCCGAGCCGTCGAATTCGGATGCGGATCCGGCGGGCGCCGTTGTTGCGGAGAACGCCGCGGTTGGTCCCTCGTCGGGCGTGATCGTGAGTCCGAAGAAGCCCGTGTTCTCGCCTATCGCGCACGCTTCTTTGGGGCATTCGATCTGAGACAGTTCGCCGCCGGCGCCGATCCCGAACGCGCTCACGATGCCTTCTTCGAACGATTTCGTAAGCAGCTTGTCGTCGGTGTCCGACGCGTACACGAACCGGCCGCTCGGACTGACGGCGAGCCCCTCGGGGGCTTCGGCGTTCGCGGTGTGGCAGTAGGGACCACCGCAGCCGGCGATCGGTGTCAGGGTGCCATCGCGCTGGATTTCGAACGCGGGGACCGACGATTCAGGCGTGTTGTTATTGGTCGTGTACAGGTACCGCCCGTTGGGGCTTATCGCGAGCGCCCGTGGATAGGCGGCGGTGCTGCACTGCGTGCAGTGGATCTGTTTCAGCGTCCCGTCGGCCGCGACTTCGAATGCTTCGATTTTCTGGGCAACGGCCGTGTAGAGAAAATGGCCGCTCGGCGTGATCGCCAGCCCGAAGGGGTCGGTTTCCGTGGTGCAACCGGTGGTGCAACCGACTTTCGACAGCGAGCCGTCTGCGGCTATTGAGAAGGCCGCTATCTGGCGTGTTTCGCGTTCCGCGACGTAGAGGAACGTTCCGCCAGGGCTCACGGCAATGTCTTCGGGGTCCGAACCTGCCGCGAGAGCGCAGCCCGTCGTGCATTCGATCGGCGTGAGGGACCCGTCGGCGGCGATGGAGAACGCCGACACGGAATCCGATTCGGCGTTGACCGTGTAGAGAGTCTGTCCGTTGGGGGCGACCGCGACCCCCCAGGGCTCTCCACCGGCTTTGCAGTCGGATGGGCATGCGATCGGGGACAGTTCGCCGCCCGGCTCGATCTCGAAGGACTGAACTGTGCCCCCCGCAGCTTTGCCGTTGCCGTTGCCGTTGCTGTCTGCGACGAAGATGAACCGTCCGTTGGGGCTGGCGGCGATGCCGTTCGGGTCCGAGAGCGGCGATTCGGTTTTGCAGCCGGTCGTGCACGTGATCGGCGACAGTGACCCCGCCGCGCCGATCGAGAACGCCGAGACCGACCCGTCGCTGCGGCTCGTGACGTAGATCTGGCTGGCCGCGGCGCCTGCCGGGAAGATCAGCGCGGCACACAGCGCGATCCAGATGAGTCCTTGCGTGACACGGCTCGCCCGGGGCGTGGCACCGCGCCGCGGTGGCCGAGGGGCGGGCGCGTCGCTCAGGCCCACCGGTGGAATTCTTGTGCGCCCGCTGGCGACGGTCGCGCTCTGCCCGCAGTGCCGAGGTGTGTGTTGTGCACGGCTCAAGATGGCAGTCCCGCCGGTCCCTCTCGTTTGTGCCGGGGTCCGGCGCGGTCGCGGCCACACTACACGACGGCCCACCCGCGATCGCGTGGCGCCAGAGATCTAGGTTGTCTTGGTTGTCCTGAGGGTCTTGGCGCGGCCGACGCTGGTGCCAGCGCTGTCAGTTGCGGTGACCCGGAAGTGGTAGGTGGTTTTCGCGGCCAGCCCCGTGCTCGCCGCGGTGACCTGGACGGGGCTGGTGGCGGAGCCCGGCGCGGGAGTGCAGGCCGCGCTCTGGCCGTAGGAGATGGTCGGTCCGTATTCGAAGGTGCAGGAGCTGACCGTCGAGCCGTTGGGGTTCACGGTCGCGTTGAGCGTGGCGGTGGAGGGCGTGAGCGCGGTCGCGGCCTCGGTGAGGACGGTGGGCCTGACCGGTGTGACGCCCCCGAACGCGGTGAGGCCGTTCGGTGTGCCGACACCGGTTGGCCCGTCGTAGCCGGTGGCTGCGTCGCATGCGCTCGTGCCGAGACAGTCGACTTCACCGAGCAGTTCGTTGACTTCGGGCTCGCCGCAGGCCGCGGCTTCCTCGCCGTCGCAGTATCCGCTGCCGCCCTTCGTGACGTCGTAGAGGGATGCTGCCTGGCCGAGGTGGGTGTAGAGGGTGGCGGCCGGGTAGCTCACGCCGTGGGCGCCGCCCGCGAGCGCGTAGAGGGAGCTGATGAGTGGTGAGGAGAGCGACGTGCCGCCGACCGTAAGCCAGCCGGGTTTGAAGCTCGATTCATAGACGTAGGTGTCGTAGATGTCAAAGCCGGTGTAGGGGTCCGCGTCTGCGGCGATGTCGTTGTCAAGGCGTTTGCCTGCGCATGCGGCGTTCGACCATCCCGGCACGTCCTGCTGCCATGACGGTGCGGGGAACACGGTGCTGCATCCCCCTCCGGTCGCGGCGAGCTGTTTGAATTCTCTTTCGTCGGATGGGCGGCCGCTGTCGTTCCAGACGCTCTCGCTGCTGCGTCTGCCGGTGGAGGCCAGCTTCAGCGCTGTGCCGCCGACCGCGACGACGGTCGGCAGCGACGCGGGAGCGTCGGGCGCCGGCGCGTATTCCTCGAGCGAGAAGATGTCATCCCAGTTCAGGTACCCGGAGTCGCCTGCGGAGGCTGTGATCACGACCCCCGGATGGTCGTAGGCTGCCTGTTCGCCGGCGCCGAGCGACGCCTCGGCCTCGCCGTAGGAGTTGGACACCTCTGTGGCTCCGAGGCTCACCGCCTCGTTCGCGGACGCCGCGAGGTCGGACACGGATTCGCTGCCGGCCTCGACGAGCAGGATCGAGCAGTTGGGGCAGACGCTGTGCACCGTCTCGACGTCGAGGGAGATCTCGACGGACCAGCCGGCGGTGTCGGCTGCCGGCAGAGCCGTGGTGCTCCCGGTCTGGCTGACCTTCCTGAAACACCCGTTTGCCTTCGTGCACGCCGGGAGGCCGTACTGCGAGTCGAAGGCGCCGAGGTCTTCTTCGACCGCCGGGTCGTCGTAGGCGTCCACGATCCCGACCGTCTGGCCGGTACCGCCGGCGGCCGGGGTGTAGCCGTAGGCGCCGGCGAGGTCCGACGGGGTCAGGCCGCCCGCGGGTCCTCTGGCGAGCGCTCCCGCGGCGAGCTGGTAGGCGTGCGAGCCGGCGGCACCCGGCGCGGCGGGGACGAGCGCCAGCGCGAGGCAGCGAGCGGAGCGCGGCCCGGCGGGCGGGCACACCTGCTTGACCTTTGCGTAGCGTGCCGGCGCCTGGCCGTCGGACGGTGTGCCGGCGGCGGCCGTCGCCGCCGGTGCACCGATGGTGCTGGCCGCGAGCAACCCGAGGCCGGCGGCTGTGATGCCTCGCATCAGTGCGTTCCCTTCCTGTCGCGGAACCGAGCGGCATGAGGAGGGTACGCGGGCGGGAGCGGCCCCTGGTCGAACATGGACGTTTTGGCAGGCGGCCCCCTGGCCGAGCGAGAAGTGATGTGTCGAGTCACCTCCGGCTGGCAGCCCACGCCGGCTCGACTGGATCTGAGGCGTCGTCAGTGTCGCGGCCGGATGCGTGCGAAGGTGCTCTGCGGATGGCCCATATGAGACCTTCGGATATGCGCAGCAGCACGAGCTGGCGCGCCGTTCTACCCAGAGGAGCTGACGATGAACGATGACTACCCGGTGACGCTGTCGATCGAGTACCCGCAGCGGAGCCTGAACCGGCTCACCTCCGCGCTTCGGATCTTCACCGTGATCCCGATCGCGATCGTCCTCGGCTCGATCGCGGGCGCGAGCGGGCAGTTCAGCGGCGGAGGCGGGGATCGAGCGACAACGGTGGCGGTCGGCGGGACGGGGCTGCTGTTCCTGCCGCCGCTGCTGATGATCGTCTTCCGCCAGAGGTACCCCCGCTGGTGGCTCGACTGGAACCTGCAGCTCCTTCGCTTCGGGAACCGGGTTGCGGCCTACATGGCCCTGATGGACGACCGCTACCCCTCGACGGAGGACGAGCAGGCGGTCCATCTCGACTTCCCGTACCCGGACGCGAAGGAGGACCTGAATCGCTGGCTGCCGCTGGTCAAGTGGCTGCTCGCGATCCCGCACTACGTGGTGCTGTTCTTCGTCGACATCGGAGCCTTCTTCATCCTGATCGCGGCGTGGTTCTCGATCCTGTTCACGGGCCGCTACCCGCGGGGGATGTTCGACTACGTCGAGGGCGCGATCCGTTGGCACAACCGGCTCGCCGGCTACGCGTTCATCCTCGTGACCGACAGCTACCCACCGTTCCGGCTGAGGGCCTAGCTGTAGTTCCTAGGTAGGTTCGTCCGGTTAGTCATCCGGGCCCCCTTGGAGGCTGATTGGTGTCTAAGCCACCAGCCCCAAGGAGGACACCGGATGAAGTTGCACGCTAACGCTCGGACCTGTCCGAAGAGTAGGCAGCTGCTCGTTGAGCGGATCGATGCTGGTTGGTCGGTGATGGAGGCGGCCGAGGCGGCTGGAATCACCGACCGGACAGCACGTCGTTGGATGGCTCGCTGGCGGGCTGAGGGCGCCGATGGACTGTTCGATCGCTCCTCAGCACCGAAACGGATCCCGCACAAGACCCCGCCGCAGCTCGTCGCAGAGGTCGTCCGGCTCCGCAGGCTGCGGATGACCGCGGCGCAGATCGCGACAGCGCTTCAGATGGCGCTCTCGACGGTCTCTGCTGTCTTGAAGCGTGTTGGGCTCGGCAAGCGCTCCAGGCTCGATCCTCCTGAGCCACCGAATCGCTATGAGCGCCGACGGCCCGGCGAGCTGATCCACATCGACATCAAGAAGCTCGGGCGGATCCTCAAACCCGGCCATCGCGTCACCGGCAGCCGTCGGGGACGGGCGCACACCCATCGAGACGGCAAGCCGGTCAGGCTCGCTGGCTGGGAGTTCGTGCATGTCGCGATCGACGATCACAGCCGCCTGGCCTACGCCGAGGTTCTCACCGATGAGAAGGGCCCGACAGCCGTCGCCTTCCTCAAGCGCGCTGTCGAGTTCTACGCCGGCTACGGCGTCAACGTCGAACGCGTGATGACCGACAACGGCTCCCCATACATCTCTCACGTCCACGCCCAGGCCTGCCGCGAGCTGCAGCTACGCCACCTACGCACACGTCCCTACCGCCCACGCACCAACGGCAAGGCCGAGCGGTTCATCCAGACACTCCAACGCGAGTGGGCCTACGGACGCGTGTTCCAAACAAGCGCCCACCGCACCGAAGCACTCCAACCATGGCTAACCCACTACAACTTCACACGACCACACGGCGCCCTCAGCCACAAGCCACCCGGCACACGACTGGACCAACGCTCCTAGGAACTACACCTAGCCGACGCGGGTAGTAGATCGCCGCGGGCGCCGTGCGGCGTGCCGCGGATGCCCCCGTGTGCGCCCGACGCTTGAATCTTCCACATGAGCGAGAAGACTCCGCACGCCCCGCAAGCCGGCGACACGCTCGAGACGAAAGGCATCCACGGCGAGCCCGGTCGGCGCGGCGAGATCCTCGAGGTCCTCGGTGAGGGCTCCCACGAGCACTACCGAGTGCGCTGGGATGAGCAGCACGAGTCGCTCGTGTACCCCGCCGACGGGGTGCAGGTCATCCGCAGGAAGGGCCGCTAGCCCGACCGGGCGTGTCCGGAAACCGTTCGGGTGCCAAACGGGCCCGGCGGGTTAGGGACCGTGGGACGTGTCAGCGCTCGGGCGAGCCGAGTGCGTATCCGTGCTCCCCGTACAGCCGGACGAAACTGGCGCCCGCGAGGACCCGTCTGCTCGCGAGTCCGGCGTCGCCCTTGATGAAGAGCGTGACGCGCTCCCTGCCGCCGGGCCCCAGGGGCTGCACGAGTCGCCCGCCGGGCGCCAGCTGCTCGATCAGCGGCTCCGGGACCTTCGGGAACGCGGCGGTCAGAATGATCGCGTCGAACGGAGCGTGTCCGGGCAGGCCGAGCGTGCCGTCGCCCACCAGCAGATGGGCGTTCGTGATCCCCTGTGCGGCGAGCACGCGCTGCGCCGACCGGACCATGTCGGGCCACAGCTCGATGCTCCACACCTCGCGTGCAAGGCCTGCGAGCAGGGCGGTCTGGTAGCCCGATCCGGTTCCCACCTCCAGAACCCGCTCCTCGCCCCCCAGCGCGAGCGCCTGCACCATCAGCGCTATCAGCGACGGCTGGCTGGTCGTCTGGCGGTGGCCGATCATCATCGGCCTATCCAGGTACGCCTCGTCCGCAAGCTCCGGAGCCACGAACGCAGCTCGCGGCACGCGCGCCACGAGCGCGAGCAGACGCTGATCCTGCACACCCGCCCTGCGGCTCGCACGGACCAGATCGGCCGGGGAGCGTTCCCTCACTTCGGTGGATGCGGCAATTGACAGCTTCCTCGTTCGCCGGAGCGGAGCCTACGGGATGGATCATGACCTGAGCCGCCGGGGCACGTGCCCGCGACAACGGTCAGGTGCGTCAGATCGACCGGACGCGGTTGTTTCGCGCGTTGTGCTCGAGCTCCACGAGACCGAGCGCCTCGAGCACCGGCGGAACGTAGTTGGCAAAGCGGCCGCGAAGGCCCTTCTTCATCCCGTACCAGCCCCCGACGGGATTGGAGGGCGAGCGCGCCCATGCCTCGACGGTGCCCTCGACTGCCGGCTTCTGCTCGTCCGCGCTCCCGAGCGCGATCCAGTCCCCGTGCTCGCGCAGCATCAGCTGAAGGTCGTCGATGCAGCGCAGCTGGTAGTGCAGCTCCGTCGCGCCGACGCGGACCACGAGCGCCGGCGGCTCGCAGTCGGGGTCCCGGTACGCCTGGTACTCGGATTTGCCCGGCGGGGTGTGGAGCGTCCAGGGGTCCCCGTGCGTGCCGGACCCGCTGTGGCCTGACGCGCTCATGACCTCGCCCCGTCGATACCGAACGATCCGACGAGTGTGAGCTTGCTGAGCGCCGGGGGTTCCGCGCAGCGGTCCTTCAGGCCGGCCTGAAACTCGTTGAACGCCGCGACCCGGTCGAGCGGGTTGAGCTCGTCCGGCGTCTGGGCGACGTGGATGAAGGTGACCCCGTCGTCGTGCCTGAACGTGGCGTAGCGCAGACCCGCGGGCTCGGTAGCCGCCAGCTCGGAGTAGACCGCGCGGACGAGTGTCTCGTTCTCGGCGGCGCTCTCAGGGTTCACCCTGTAGCGCACCATCACATGCCTCATGGGTTCCTCCGTTCGATATCGGTGTTTGTGTTCATGAGGTGGCCGGCAGCGGGAGCAGCGTGTCGAGGAACGCCCCGGCGGGCCGGTCCGCGATCGCCTGCTCAAGATCCCGGCGGTAGGAGAGGAGCGCGAGACTCGGCGCGATCGTGAAGTCCGCGGCGTTGGGTTCGTCTCCCCCGATCCGCCCATCGGCGATCCATTCGTCGATCTGGTCGAGCAGCATGGGGACCTCGCGCAGAAGTTGCCGCTCGGCCTGCGGCCCCGAGTTGAACGGCTGACCGGCGACCCGTGACAGCGCGGCCCGCAGGACGCTCTGCCTGGCCAGGAGCGGCCCGAGGCGCCCGTCGGCTCCGCGCATGTGCAGGTCGTCGAGACTCGATGACAGCGCGAGGCGCCTCGCTGCCATCTGCAGCGTTTGATCACCCCAGCTCTCGGCCTCCTCCACGGCCGTCATGCGAGCGGCATCGGTCGGGAAGAGAGGCGGGTCGGGCGACACGCTGTCGAGGTAGCGGGCGATGTCGTGGTTGGACTGCACGCGGTGGTTGCCGGCACGCACCGCGGGCACGGTCCCGAGCCTGTCGAGCGCCGTGAGCATCCGTGGGTGGGAGCCGTCGATCGAACGGACCGGCCCTGCATTTCCAGGGAAGCCGCAGGCGCGGATGAGCAGCGGGTGAAGGCCGCTCGGCAGCTCCACGGTCCTGTGCGCGATGCCCTTGTGCTCGAGCATCAGGGTCGCGGTGCGGCACGCGTGGGAGCCGACGATCACATAGACGGTCAGCTGCTGCGGAGCGGCGTGCGTCTCAGAGCTGCACTCGGCTGCCTGCACTGGCTCTCCTCCCCTCCGGCTCATCCGTCAATCGCACGTTACGGTAGCATGGAAGTTACGGAAAGCGTTGGCCGGCTCATGGAGGTGCGGCATGCAGAACGGTCTCATCACAGGAGCACACATCGCATGGGCCCACGTGCAGACCGGCTCGGGATGGCGGGCAGTGGAGAGCGATGCCTGGCGCTGAGCTCCACCGCGAGGCGCTGGACGCACTCGGTGACGCAAACAGGCGGGAGATCGTCGAGGTCCTCAGCCGCGGGGAGCGCTCGGTGCAGGAGATCGCTGATGAGCTGCCGATCAGCCGGCCCGCCGTCTCGCGGCATCTGCGCCTGCTCAAGGAGGCTGGGCTCGCGATCGACGAGCCGCGCGGCACCCGCCGCGTCTACCGGCTGCGCCAGGAGGGGATCGATGCGATCCGCGAGTACTTCGACGAGGTGTGGGAGGAGGCGGCGACGCGCTTCCGGATCCTCTCCGAGAACACCAATCCCGATGAGTGAGCGGCCTGTGACGGCGCCGCTCGTCGTCGAGTTCGAGGTCAGCGCCGCCCCCGCGCACGCGTTCGAGACATGGACCGGGCGCTGCGCGACCTGGTGGCCGCCGGGGCACACGGTCAGCGGCGACCCGTCCGCGATCACGTTCGAGCCTCACACGGGCGGGCGCATCGTCGAGCGCGGCCGTGACGGCGAGGAGCACGACTGGGGGCGGATACTCGAGTGGGACCCCCCCCACCCGCCTGAAGTACCTGTGGCATCTGTTCTTCGACCCCAGCGAGGCGACCGTGGTGGAGCTGACCTTCACCTCCAGTGGCCACGGCACGAGCGTGCGCCTGGTTCAGACGGGATGGGACGAGCTCGGCGAGGCCGCGCGGCCGCGGCGCACGCGTACCGAGGACGCCTGGGCTTCCCTGGTCGCGGCGTATGGGCGCGCCTGCGCTCTGCGGTAGGAGTCCCGCGGGCGCGCCCCCGTCGCTCGCGCCAGGTCAGGCCTGCGGACGGTCCCCGACCATCGTCGCGACAGGGACCTGTTCGGGCGCCGATTCCGTCGCGTCCTCGGCACCGGCCTCGTTGACGGCATCGGTGGGCTGATCGGGGCCGGACTGCTGCGCGTGCTTGCGCGCGTACTTCCTGGCCTCTTTGTCAGCGCGGCGCTCGCGCAGTTTGCTTTCACGGTTGATCTTCGCCATCGTGGTTCTCTTCTTGCCGCCTGAGGCCATGTCGTTCAGTCCTTTGTTGTTGGTTCAAGTGCTGCTCGTCGGGGTGTCATCCCGACCGCCGGCAGTCACTGCGATCGATGTTCCCGCGAGCACAGTCCGGCGACGAGGGCTGCTACTCGGCCGTGAAGCGTCGGCGCGCATTGGAGCTCCTCATCTGCCTCTCAGGGCTGCGATCGCAAGGCAGAGAGGTCAAAAAGGACCGCGCGAGCGCACAGTCGCTTACCTCTCAAAGAGACGCGACGGAACACTTCCACCCTACCAGCGGCACCACGCCGGGCCTTGAGTCTCTCCCCCGGCGCCAGCGTGCTCGCGACGGGCTCTCACTCCGCCAAAGGCGCCGAGCGCCCGCCGAGCCGGATACCGGTGCTGCTACCTTCAGTACACAAGGTCGGGCGGTTTCGCCCGGCATCGCAGTGCCCGCGCTCGTAGCCTTTGCTCACCAGCAACTCCCGCGTTCGCAGCACTTCAAACGAGGGAGAAGCAAGAATGGCTACTGGAACCGTGAAGTGGTTCAGCGACGACAAGGGATTCGGGTTCATCACACCCGACGACCAGTCGAGTGACCTCTTCGTGCATCACAGCGCGATCGTGGCGGAGGGCTATCGCTCGCTCGCCGAGGGCGCAAAGGTCACCTACGACGCCGAAACAGGCGACAAAGGACCGAAGGCCGGGAACGTCCAGCTCGCGTAGCGACTGTCCCTAGCGGGCTTGCGCCGGTGACGAAGCACTCACCGGCTCAAGTCCGGTGGCGGACGCGGCACAGCCGATCGTCGTGAGGTCCTTAGCATCCGGTCCGAGCCAGCCGGCTGCGCGCCGCAGGGTCTCAGTTACGTAGCCGGGGTCGCTCTCGGCGAGAACGAATCTGCGTCCGAGCCTCACCGCCGCCTCGCCGACCGTTCCGATCCCGGCGAACGGGTCGAGCACCACGTCACCCTCGAACGAGTAGTAGCGGATCACCCGTTCGGCGAGCTCGGCCGGGAAGACGGCCGGGTGCAGCCTGCTCGAGGTCGGCGTGATCCTCCAGACGTTGGTCTGCTCGTAGTCCCCGAGGATCCTCGACCGCTCGACCGCATCGGGGTCGGGGTGGTTGCGGATGTTCCAGTCGATCAGCCGGTCGGTCTCCTTGCGGTATACGAGTATGTACTCGGTGACCGGCACCGCCTTGTACTGGAGCGGGCTCCTGTCCGCCGCGAACCGCCGGCCGCGCCCCGTGGCCCACCCTGCGCCGGAGGGCTTCTCCCAGATGATGTCGTCGATGAACGTGAACCCCTCGTCCGTGAAGAGCCGGTGCATGTCGAACGGCACCGCGATCCGCCGCGAGGCCTCGCTGCGGCTCGCCCGTCGCACGAGCACGGGAGCCACGTTCATCACGAAGAATCGCCCCTCGGCGAGCACGCGGTGAACCTGCCGGATCACCCTCCGGATCTTCAGCAGGTAGTCCTCATATGAAACGTAGTCCGAGTAGTCGGGCCGCGCGTTGAAATACGGCGGCGAGGTGAACGCGAGGTCGACCGATCCGGCGGGCAGCTCTGCAAGGGTGACCTCCGAGTCGCCCTGGATGATGGTGTTCGCCAGCGGGGAGCCGACGATCGCGGGAGCGGGTGGCCTCGTGGCGCGCGGCCCGGCCGGGCCCATCCTCGCGAGGCGTGCGCGCATGAGTGTGCCGTCGGTGCTGCGATCCTCCTGGATCAGCGAGGTCGTCGCGTCGATGACGATCTCCCCCACCCTGCCTGCGGGACCCAGGACGGGGACGCGCCAGATGTCATAGCGGTCGTCGATCTCGGCCAAACCGAACTCGACCTGCTTCTCAAGGGCCGCCTCCGCGACCGCGAGCGAGGCGATCGCCTTCGCTTCCCGCGTCGTGTGGACCTGGTAGCGGCGCCGCTCGGCGACGAGGAGCGGCCTAGAGGCACCAGCGGAAGGGCGGTCCTCGACATGGCCTGACATCCGCTCAGGGTAGGAGGCCCGCCCGACGACTGGGCGGGCCGGCCTCGCAGGAGCGCCCCCGGTCTGTGCCAACGTCGGCTTGTCTGGCGCTCCCACTGTCAGCCGCCGTGGTATCAGGACTGGGGGTTGCATCTTTGGATCAGAGGTGTTAGACAGTCGCTGCACGTCAGTGGACGCGCCGCGTCTCGGAGAGGCGCGCAGACGGGGACACGGAGTCTGCGAGCGCCTCGGGCGCCAGTCCGCTCCCGCGGCGTGCAGGGGGGACCATGAGTCTTCAAGGTCACGCGCTCGGGCGTCTTCGCGCCCTCTCACTTGTCGTGTTCTGCTGCGCCGCCGTTCTCCTTTCGGCGGCGTCCGCCGCCTACGCCGCACGCCGCCATGCGGCGTATGCGAGCCGGCCGGGAGTCGCGATGCCCGGCAGGGGTTCGCACGCGCCGAACCCCGATGGAGCGAACCCGGCGCGCGTCACCGGGGCAGCCGGGGCCACCGGGCTCGCCGCGCCCCTCGGTAGCGGCCTGCCGAGCGGCGGGATCCCCGCGTGCAACAAAACCCCTTCCGAACCCCTGGCCGAATGCGACCTGACCTACCAGCCCGCCGAAGGACCGGTGATGCTGTCGAACACCACCCACCTGATCCTGTGGGCGCCGTCCGGCTACACCTATCCCTCCGGCTACGTGTCGCTGGTTGAACGCTTCCTGGCCGACGAGGCCCACGACAGCGGTGACCCCACGAACACGGTCTCCGTGGACACGCAGTACTACCAGGGGTCCGGCGGCTCGAAGCAGTACATCGCGTACGACTCGACCTTCGCGGGGTCGCAATCCGACACGGACGCGTTCCCGACCGACGAAAGCAAATGCAAAAGCCTGCAGGGCACCGCGAGCACCTGCGTGACCGAAAAACAGGAGATCGAAGAGGTCGACTCGTTCGTCCACAGCAAGGGGGACGCGCGGGGCGTGGACAACCTGTATTTCGTGCTGCTGCCGGAAGGCGTTCAGACGTGCTTCAACAACTACTCCGACTGCGGCCCCTACGGCGGCGGCGAACCGAACGAAAAGAAAGAAGTCTCGGAGTACTGCGCTTACCACAACACGTTCTCAAGCGGCTATTCGGGCGGGGAAACGACGATCTGGGCGAACATGCCGTATGACGCGGCCGAGAACGGCGACCCGTTCTACTGCCCCAACAGCCACCCGAACAACAACAACGCCGATGACACGATCGACGTCCTCAGCCACGAGATGAACGAGGCGATCACCGATCCACAGATCAACGCCTGGTATGACAACGAAACCACCAACGGCGGCGAGATCGGCGACCAGTGCAACTTCGACTACGGCACGACCATCGGCGAAACGGCGTCCGGCGCGTATGACGAGCTGATCAACGGCCACCCGTACAGCGTGCAGCGCCTGTGGAGCAACGCCTCACCCGGCTGCGTCATGAACTACGGAGCGGTCGCTCCCGCCGCGTCGTTCACTGACACGCCGCCGGTGGCCCCCGTCGGCGGAACGGTCAAATTCAATGCGACAGGATCGCACTCCAACGACAAAGGCGGATCGATCGTCGGCTACAGCTGGAAGTTCGGTGACGGCGGGACAGGGTCCGGCGCGACGCCGACCCATTCCTACGGGGCGCCGGGGGACTACACGGTCGAACTGACGGTGACCGACAGCGCCGACTACACGAGCACGACCAGCCACACGGTCACCGTCGCTTCAGCGCCGACGGCGCACATCAGCTCACCCGCGAGCGGCGGGATCTACGCGGTGAACCAGGTGGTCCCGACGAGCTTCTCGTGCACCGAGGGCGAAGACGGCCCCGGCATCGAAACGTGCACGGACTCGGGCGGCGGGTCCGCGCCCGGCGGGACGCTGAGCACGACAACGGTCGGGCCGCACACGTACACGGTCACGGCGACGAGCAAAGACGGCCAGACGGGCAAAGCGTCGATCACGTACACCGTCGCGGCCGCGCCGAAAGCGTCGATCAGCTCCCCGGCCGGCGGCGCGTACTACGCGCAGCACCAGAAGGTCCCGACCAGCTTCTCATGCGTTGAAGGCGAAGACGGCCCCGGTCTGGAATCGTGCACCGACTCGAGCGGCGCGAGCCCGCCTGCCGGTGAACTGAACACGTCGACCCTCGGCCCGCACACCTACACGGTCACGGCAAAGAGCAAAGACGGGCAGCTCGCGCAAGCGTCCATCAGCTATATCGTTGCGGCCGCGCCGACCGCGGCGATCAGCTCGCCGGCCAACGGGAGCATCGTCGAACTCCACGAATCGGTGCCCACCAGCTTCTCCTGCACCGAGGGCGAATACGGACCGGGCATCGAATCGTGCCTTGACTCCAACGGCGCGAGCGCACCCACGGGATCCCTCGTGACCAGCACCATCGGTAGCCACACGTACTCCGTGACTGCGAAAAGCAAAGACGGGCAGACCGGCCAGGCGTCGATCAGCTACATCGTCGCGCTGAGGCTGAACCCCGGCACGACGATCTGCGACAACCTGTACTTCGGGACCGGCAAGGAAGTGCTCGTGCCCGCCGGCGACGTGTGCACGCTGCTACCCGGGACCCACGTCACCGGGAACATCCTGGTCGAGAAGGGCGGCGCGCTCGACGACCTCGGCGTGATCGTCGGGGGCAACCTGCAGGGCAACAGCCCGGCATGGATCCAGGTCGGCGGAGGCGGAACGATCGGGGGCTACCTGCAGATCGTCGGCCTGACGGGCGCCCCGTCGGGCGGCGATAACGCGCTGTGCGACACGACCGTCAAAGGAACCGTGCGGGTCGTCATCAACGGACCCCATTCGCCGATCGACATCGGGGACCTCGGATCGTGCTCCGGCGGCCCCGGCCTGACCGTCACAGGCAATCTCGTCGCCCAGGAAAACGGGGCGAACGTCACGGTCGCCGGCAACACCGTCGGCGGGTACCTGCAGGTCCAGTACAACAAAGCGAAACTGACCGTCGCGAGCAACACGGTGAAAGGCAACATCCAGGTCAACACGAACCACTACGCCACAGGAAGCACCCTCACCGGCAACAGCACGGCCGGGGAATGCTCGCTGAAGGAAGACAATCCGACGATCACCGGCTCGGGCAACTCCGCCGGCGCCGGACATCCGAACACCTGCAACAGAGCGGCCTAACAGATCGGGGATGAGACGATGAGGAGAGTCAGCGTTCTTTCGGGTGTCCTGGTTCTGGCGCTGAGCCTGTCCGCGACGGCCGGCACGGCGTTCGCGCGCAAAGCGCCGAAGAAGGTCAAACCCGCGGGTGAAACCACGCCGGCCTGCGTGGTGCGCTCGCTCCCGTCGTTCACCGACCAGGGCGAGTTCGCCCAGGCGGGAAGCGTCGCCGACATCGTCGAAGTCAGCTGCGCCCCCGTCTACGACGGGAAGAACGTCAAACTCAGCGCAACAGAGCTCTACAACCGCTGCAAACAATCGCTGAGCTGGTCCTCCCCCTTCCCCTACACGCCGTCGCAGGGACCGAGCTTCACGGTCACGCTCGACGACGCGGGCAACGCGACCGCAGCGCTGTGGGCGGGCCCGAGCTGCGCGAGCGGGGAAAGCCTGATCAGCGCGCACCTGGAAGAAGCGCCCTATGAAACGTTCACGACCTCGTTCGTCGTCCAGCCGCCGAAGGCCGGCACGCCGGGCGTCAGGGCCACCCCGGGCTCGCAGGTCGAGGACGACATCTACAGCAGCGTCGCGACGGTCGTGCAGGTCGAGTTCCCGTCGGTCTACGCGGAGCAGCCGGTCGACATCACCGCCGAACAGCTCTACGCGCGGTGTCTGATCGCACCCCATCTCGTGTGGGTCGGGCCTGATGAGACTGTGATCGCCGAAGAAGAAGAAGCGACGCTGAAAGTCAAGCTCGACAACACCGGCAGCGCGTTCGTCGTGCTTCTCGGCGGCGCCTCGTGCGCGAGCGGGCCGAGCATGATCGAAGCCAGCCTCGAACACGCTCCGTACACGACCTACACCACCAGCTTCACGGTCGACTCGCCGATGTGAGGTGACCGTTCGTCCCGGACGATTGACGCGCCGGTCCGCACGCCCCTATGATGCGACCGTTTCGCAAGGGAGTCCGGGCGGGAAATGGCCTTTTGCAGGGCCTTTTAGCGGTCGGGATTTGAGGGTTCAATCTAACTAGGGGGCTCACATGCTGAAGGTCAGGGCGACGTTGTTCGCCGCGGCTGTTGCTGTGCTGCTCGCGATCGCCGCACCGGCGACCGCGAGCGCGAAGTACTCGGTGCCTTATGGCAGCACGGCGCTGGGCGATGCGATCTGGAACGAGACGTGGGAACCGGAATCGGTCACGGGCGCCAACAACAACTGCAAACCGAGCTCGGCGCATCCGTACCCGGTCGTGCTCGTGCACGCGACGCTGGCTGACGAGGGATCCAACTGGGTCACGCTCGCTCCGCTGCTCGCGAACGAAGGTTATTGCGTGTACGCGTTCAACTACGGCGCGACGCTGGCGTCGCTGGAAGCGTGGCCGTTCATCGGTCCGCGCATCGACGGCATCGGCCACATCGAACAGTCGGCCTCGGAACTCTCGTCGTTCGTGAACAAGGTGCTCTCGAAAACGAAAGCGTCGAAGGTCGACCTCGTGGGCCACTCCCAGGGCGGCATGATGCCGAACTACTACATCAAGGACCTGGGAGGCGCGTCGAAGGTCAACGAGCTCGTCGCTCTCGCACCGAGCAACCACGGCACGACGCTCGACGGAGTGACCGAACTGGTCAACGTCTTCCCGTTCGCGGATGAACTCGTCTCCGGCCTGCTCGAATTCCTCGGCGCCCCTGCGCTTCCGGAACAGCAGGAGGGGTCAGCGTTCATCAAGAAGCTGTTCGGCTCCGGCGAACCGGTCGTGACGGGTGTGCGGTATGTGGTGATCGAGACCACGCATGACGAGGTCGTCACGCCGTACACAAACGCGTTCCTGTCGGGTTCGAACGTGGTCAACATCACCGTTCAGAGCCAGTGCCCGTCCGACCCGGTCGCGCACATCGGCATGTTCGATGACTCGCCGGCGCTTCAGAACGTCGTCAACCAGCTCAGCGCCAGCCCGAACGAATCGTTCAAAGCGGCCTGCAGCAACTACGGCCAGGGCATCTGAGAGCGGGCTCAGCCGGCTGATCGTTGCCTGCGCCTCCCGGCCCGCCGCGAGCGGGCCGGGAGGCGCGGCCGTCTGTGCTCCGGCGTGGCCCGGTGCGGCGGCCGCGTGTTTGTCTAGCTACTTCCCCCGGATAAATGCTGGGGACTGAAACGGCCGCGTCCGGGTGGGCGCGGCCGAGTCAGGCTCATTCATGGGTTTGCCCGGT
>Ga0182013_10002910_pt1 | contig 21890 bp, 26 predicted proteins | sample 612S2MmetaG_FD_120487 | JGI IMG/M metagenome (GOLD analysis project Ga0182013, IMG submission 120487) | Permafrost microbial communities from Stordalen Mire, Sweden - 612S2M metaG | ecosystem: Environmental > Terrestrial > Soil > Wetlands > Permafrost | place: Sweden: Stordalen | collected... | reverse complement strand
TTCCACCGTGCACCGCGCGACAGGGACCTCTTCGCGCATCAGCTGCCACCACACCTTGCGCACGCCATACACGCCGAGGTTCTTCTCGTGCACCTCACGGATCCGTGAGGCGAGCTCATCATCGCGAACAGCCCGCTCTGACGGAGCGGCCTGGCGAGCCTTCACCGCGTAATACGTCGACGGGGCGATCTGCAGCTCCCGGCAGATCGGCTCGACCCCAAACGCACCACGGTGCTCGTCGATCATGCGGCTCATCTCCTTGGCTGCGGGTCGAGCTCCCGCGCGAAGAAAGCCGAGGCGGCCTTGAGGATCTCATTCGCTCGGCGAAGCTCCTTGTTCTCACGCTCGAGCTCCTTGATCCGAGCGGCCTCCTCGCTGCTCAGACCCGGCCGGCGCCCGCCATCGACTTCCGTCTGGCGCACCCACTTGCGCAGCGTCTCGGCCGTCATCCCGCACTTCTGCGAGATCGAGACGATCGCCGCCCATTCAGTGGGGTAATCCCGCCGGTGCTCCATCACCAGCCGCACCGCACGCTCACGAACCTCCGCTGGATACCTCTTGCTCGTTGACATCGCCCAATCCTCTCAAGCGATCAGGCCTCCAACATTTGCGGAGCGGTTCATCCTGGCGCTGGAGGGCGAGGAGATCCTGGGCTTCGTGACGACGGGGCCCTCTCAGGATCCGCAGAATCCCGGCGCCGGCGAAGTGATGGCACTGTACGTGGACCCCGATCACTGGGGCTCGGGATCGGGGCGCGCACTGATCGCAGCCGGGCGCGAGCGTCTGTGCGCGATCGGCTTCACAGCGGCGATTCTCTGGGTCCTGGACGGCAACACGAACGCTGAGCGCTTCTACGACGCCGACGGCTGGACACGGGACGGGTCCAGGCGGATCGACCGCCCATGGGGATCGGCAGTGCACGAGCTGCGCTACCGGCGCCTGCTTGCCTGAGTCCGGCGTCCCCCATCTCGCCACCGCCGTTCTTCGGGCGTTATGTAGAGCCGGGGCTAAGCCGAGATCTCGGCGAGCTCCGCGGCCCTGTCGGGATGCACGTCCCGAAGGTGGTCGACGGCCGCGAGCGCCGGGAACAACCTGCCCCACACCATCGCTATCCCTACCGTGATCACTCCCCCGGCCACGACCGCGGGGACCGCGCCGATCAGGAACGCCGCCAGCCCTGACTCAAATGCCCCGAGCTGGTTTGAGGCGCCGATGAACACCATCTCAACGGCCAGCACCCGCCCTCGCAGCTGGTCAGGGGTCGCGAGGGCGACAGTCGTCGAGCGGATGTTCACGCTGAACATGTCGACGAAGCCGCTGACGGCGAGAGCGAGGACCGAGAGCCACAGCGAGCGGGAGAGGCCGAACACGACCATGCTGGCCCCGAACGCCCCCGCGACCAGCAGCAGCTTTTTCCCGGCGTGCCCGCCCAACGGCCGTCGGGTCAGCAGCACCGCACCCGCCAGCGCTCCGACGGCGGGTGCACTGCGCATCACGCCGAGCGCCACGGGACCGACATGGAGGATCGAGTGCGCGAACAGCGGAAGGAGCGCGATCGCCCCTCCGAAGAGCACGACGAGGAGGTCGAGCAGGATCGCGCCGAAGACGACCTGGCTGCGCCTGACGAAGAGGATGCCCGCCATGACGCTCTGCCAGCTCAGCTCGGAGGACCCCTCCGGCTGCTTCGGTGCCGGATGGGGGTGCATCGCCGCCACAGAAGCGGCGGCCCCGAGGCACATCGCGCCTGCGACGCCGTAGACGACACTGGGCGACAGGAGATAGAGCACGCCGCCGAGCGCCGGCCCGAGGACGCCCGAGAAGTACATCGCGACCCCCCGCAGGGTCATCGCGTTCTCGAGCAGGTCGACGGGGACCAGCGTCGGCGGCAGCGCCCGCGCCGCCGGGGTGCCTATCGCCATCGCTGTTCCCGCTCCCATCGCGAGCGCCAGGAACGGCCACACGGTGCTCACCCCCGCCGCGCTCACGACCACCAGGCCTGCCGCAACCGCGGCGCTGAGCAGCAGCGAGCCCCCGAACACGACCCGCCGCGAGACGCGGTCCGCGAGCTGCCCGGCGGGGAGCGCGAGCGCGAACATCGGGATGAACTCGGCGAGTCCGATCAGGCCCAGGTAGAGCGCGTTGTTGTGGTCGGTGAAGACCTCCCAGCCGATCGCGACCTCGAGCATCTGGAGGCTGATGCCCATGCCGATCAGGGCGACCCACAGCAGCGCAAAGTCACGCTCGGCCATCGCGGGACCAAGTCGTTTCACACGCGCACCTCGATTGACCGGCGCCTGGTCTCGACCGCGCCGAGGGTTCTCATCCCACCATCCTCACAGGCTTTGGAGGGACTTGATCTAGCATCACCCCACCATTGACCCGACTGAGAGGAACACGATGGCGAACATTCTCTACACGGCCAAAGCACACGTCACCGGCGGGCGAGCGGCGGGACACGGGCGCACCGGCGACGGCGCCCTCGAGGTCGACCTGCGGCTACCCGTCGAGATGGGCGGCGACGGGGCGGGCACCAACCCCGAGGAGCTCTTCGCGGTCGGATACGCGGCATGCTTCGAGGGTGCACTGGGCGTGGTGGCCCGGCGCGCCAAGCTCGAGGCGGACGATGCTGCCATCGACTCCGAGGTCTCGCTGTCGCCCGATGGCAAGGGCGGCTTCCAGCTCTCGGTCAAACTGGACGTGAGCTTGCCCGGCGTCGATGACACCCAGGCTGCCGTCGACATCGTGCGTGCGGCGCATCAGGTCTGCCCGTACTCGAACGCGACGCGCGGCAACATCGATGTCGCGCTCACGGCCAACGGAGCGCCCGTCGAGTAGGCGGGAGCCGAACCTCAGCGTCCGAGCGTGCGCGTCAGCTCGCGCGCTCGGGCGCGAAGATGGCCAAGCAGCTCCCGGACCTGCTCGAGGCCCGCCCTCAACTCGGGGTCGCCCACCTCCACCGGCAGCATCGAATCCTGGAGTGTGGCGAGCGTCTGATCGGCGAGCCCGATCGAGTCCACGGCGCTGTCGAGGAACCCGCGGACGCCCATTGACGGCGCACCCGCGGTCGCCGCGGCGAAATCGGCGGACGGCAATCCATGGCGGGTAGCGAACTCCGAGTGGGTCCGCTTGATGCGCCCGTAGGCCGCCTGCACCGGGCGGAAGAGCTGCTGCTCCATCCGTTCGGCCGTCTGTTCGTCGAGCAGTTCGTAGGCCTCGCTCAGCGACGCGATCGCGACCGCGATCTGGCCGGCGGCCTGCGCGATCGTGTCGAGCATCTGCTGGCGGGCATCCTGGCTCGAGTAGGGCACGTCAATCAGGTTAGAGGCCGGCGAGCGTGCGCGCGCGGGCGATGACGCCGTCGATCATGGGCTCGGTCAGGCGCCCGGTGAACGTGTTCTGCTGGCTCGGGTGGTAGCAGCCGAGCATCGCGATGCGCTCTCCGGGAAGCTCGCCTCCGTGCGTGAACCGCGGACGCGGGCGCAGCGCGCTCTCGCCGTACACGACCGTGCGGAGCGTCAGCGCGGCGTTCCATGCGAACGCACCGAGGCAGAGGATGACCCGGACGTCGTGCAGAAGCGGGAGCTCGCGCTCGCTCCAGCTCATGCAATTCGCGAGCTCCTCTCGTGAGGGTCGGTTCTGGGGCGGCGCGCACCGGACCGCGGCGGTGACCCACACGCCATTCAGCGAGAGCCCGTCGGACCGCTCTCGCGACAGCGGCGAATCGGCGAGCCCTGCGCGCCACAGCGCCGCGTACAGGAAATCGCCCGAACGGTCGCCCGTGAACATGCGCCCGGTCCTGTTCGCGCCGTGGGCCGCCGGCGCGAGACCGAGCAGCGCCAGCCGCGCATCGGGGTCGCCGAAGCCCGGGACCGGCCTTCCCCAGTACTCCTGCCCTGAGAAGGCCGCGCGCTTCTCACGCGCCACCTCCTCGCGCCAGCGAACCAGGCGCGGGCACCGGACACACCCCTGGATCTCCTCGGACAGCAGATTCAGGGCCTGACCCCTTTCAGTAATCACACGGCAGTAGTACCATCGCTCGTTAGATGCCGACTTGGTCCTGGATCCTGATTCTGGCCGCTCTCATCAAACTGCCGCTCGCCGGTCTCATGCTGTGGATTCCGATCCGCTACGACGAGGCCAGCACGTCAACCGAGCCCTCCGACTCATCCGATGAAGACGGCGGCTCGAAGGCGCTCCCCGGGGGGCCGCTGAACCCGCACCCGCGCACGCCGTTCCCGCGCAGGCCGCGGCGCGGCCCGCATGGCACGCCCTCCTCTCCCCCGCCGCCGCGTGTGCGCACGCACGCACGGGGCGGGCGGCCCTCGCGCGTGCGAATCTCCCGCGTCTGAGATCTTCCCCGGCGCTCAGCGTGTGCGCTTGCGCTGCGCCCGCGCCGCCTTGGCTTTCGCCCGGCGCTTGCGCATCCTGACGGCCTGATCGTGTGAGCTGCGCGCCTGTCTGGCGTCGACGTCCTCGTCATCCACTGGTGCTCGCCTGCGCGCGTCGCGGATGATCACGAAGGCGATGATGCTCATGAGCACGAGCGAAACGCCGAGCGCGAGCAGGACCACGGTGGTCGTCGAGCCCGAGGACGACGAACTCGTTGACGTGGTGCTCGTCGTCGTGGTCGCCGTGGAGCCTTCGGCCCCGGTGCCTTCGGTCAGTTCGCTGAATGATCCGCTTCCGGACACGGACGCCGCGAGCGCCGTGGGTGCACCCGCCGACAGCGCCAGGCCGACGACGAGGATGATGATGGTGAGGCCGCGAAGAGCTCGCAACCGGTGGCTGAACGGTCTCGGCACGCGGCGAGCATACCGTCTGGGCCCGCGCGCGCCCATTACGCCGGTGCGGGAGCGCCCGATCCCACCAGACCGTAGAATGGCTGCGCATGGCCCCAAAACAACGCCAGGTACGGATGGAGCAGCGCGGCGCGTTCGAGGCCATCCAGGCCCTCGAGACGCGTTCGGACGAGGAGCTCGAGGCGGAGACGAAATACAAGGCCGCCGCGATGGCGATCCTCGGCGCCCGTGCCTCTGAGCGATTTGACGCCGAGGCGGCCCGTGGCTACTTCCAGCGGTCGCTGGCAGCAGCCCGGCCCCAGGAGCGGATGCAGATCAGGCGGATGGCCGATGCCTCCCTGGCGCTGGCCGAAAGGCGCGCCGGGGACCTGAAGGAGGCTGTCGAGCGGCTCGGGCAGACACCTCCCTCCGGTCGCCAGCTGTTCGCGCTGCGCGCGATGGGCCTGCTGATACCCCCAGCGTCAGCGGGAATCCTCGCGCGCATCAGGGGCGTGCTCCTGATCATTCTTCTGATCATCGTCCTGCTCGCTGTCGGTCTCGGCATCGTCGAGCTGGTCGCGCTTCCGTTCGGCGGCGTCTCGACACCGGCGGGTGTCCTTCTCGGCCTCTTCCTGGTGATCGCGGTCGTGGCGATCTTCGCGGCCGTCGGCAGACGAAGGCGCGACAGGGCCAAGGCTGCCGGCTCCGCCTGAGCCGGTCGTCGATCGCGCGTCGCAGCGCACTAGGCTTGCGGGGTGCCAGCGCCCATCTCCCTGATCGTCAATCCCGTCGCCGGAGGCGGCAGGGCGGCGCGCATAGCCGGTGAAGCCGAAACGACTCTTCGCGGCCACGGTCTGACTCTGACGCGCGCGGACACGCAGAGCCTCGAGCATGCCCGCGAGCTGGCCGTGGAGGGCGCGGGTTCCGGCAGGACGGTGGTTGCCGTCAGCGGTGATGGCATGGTCGGCGCGATCGCCGACTCGCTGCGACACATCCCTGGGGCGGTGCTCGGGCTGATACCCGGCGGGCGCGGCAACGACCTCGCGCGCGTGCTCGGCATACCTGCCAAGGCGGAGCCGGCATGCGAAATCATCGCGCGCGGGAACACCCGCACGGTCGACCTCGGCGTCGTGGCCGATGCGGGCGGCACCGGACAGCACCGCACCTTCGTGGGGATAGCCTCGGCCGGCTTCGACAGCGACGCCAACCGGATCGCGAACGAAGCACCGTCGTGGCTCGGCGGGCTCGTCTACGCATACGGGGCGATCCGCGCGCTGATGGTCTGGCGGCGGGCGCGTTTCGAGATCGAGCTCGGGCCCTCCGGCGAGCGGCGCGCGTTCACCGGCTACTCGTTCGCGGCCGCCAACTCACGGGCCTACGGCGGGGGCATGATGCTCGCACCGCAGGCGATGCTCGACGACGGCCTGCTCGAGATCGTCCTGATCGAGGACGTGAGCAAGACGCGCTTCCTGGCGAACCTGCCCAAGGTGTTCCGTGGAACGCACGTCCAGGAGAGCACGGTGACGGTCCTGCGCGCGCGCGACGTGACTGTGTCCGCGGACCGGCCGTTCACGATGTACGCCGATGGCGACCCGATCGGCGAGCTCCCGGTGCGCATCAGCACGCTGGCCGGCGCCGTCACGATGATCGTCCCGGAGACGGATGCGCCTGGCGGCGCATTCTCAGGACCCGCCGCTCCGCCGGCGAGCGCCTGATGGCGGGGCCCTCGCCCGCCAAGCTCGCGCTCGCGCGGGCCGTCGGGTCACTCTCGCGCCTTCGTGGCGGCGGCGCGACGAGCGCACCGGGACGGGTTCTCATGCGTCTCGCGCCCGACTCGCTACGGGAACTCGGTGCGCGCCTCGACAGGGGCAGCATCCTGATCTCGGCCACTAACGGCAAGACGACGACCGCCGCGATGACCGCGAGCATACTCGAGCACGCGGGGATCTCGGCTGTCCACAACCAGGCGGGCGCGAACATGGCGGGAGGGATCGCCACCACCCTCCTCGGGGCAGCCAGACGCGGCGGGGGAATCGACGGGGAGCTCGGCCTCTTCGAGGTGGACGAGATGTGGCTCGCAGGCGTGGCCTCGCAGCTCCAGCCGCGCGCGATCCTGCTCTCGAATCTCTTCCGCGACCAGCTTGACCGCTACGGCGAGCTCGAGACCATCGCCGACAGCTGGGAGCGCACCACGCGCTCGAGCGCCGCCGAGCTGGTGCTGAACGCAGACGATCCCCTGGTGGCCGACCTCGGCCGCGAACGCGAGCACGTCCTGTACTTCGGCGTGAACGACTCATCGCTCGCCCTCGCCGGCATGGCCCACGCGGCGGACGCAAAGCACTGCCGTCGCTGCGGGGCTCCATACGTCTTCGACGAGGTGTACCTCGGGCATCTCGGCCACTACCACTGCTCCTCCTGCGGCAGGACGCGCCCGGCTCCGGAGATCATCGCGAGCGAGATCGAGCTCGAGGGTGTGCGCGCCGCCAGCATGACGTTGAGCACGCCCGAGGGGAGCATGCGGGTCAGAATTGCGGTTCCCGGCCTCTACAACCTCTACAACGCGCTCGCTGCGGCGGCGCTGGCGACGGCGCTAGGGGTGCCGCTGGAGACGGTGGCAGCCGGCCTGACAGCAACCAGGGCTGCATTCGGTCGCGCCGAGACGGTGAGCCTCGCCGTGGCCGGCGGGGAGCACCGCGAGATGAGGATCATGCTCGTCAAGAACCCGGCGGGAGCGAACGAGGTCCTGCGGACCCTCGCGCTCGAGCCGGGAGAGCATGACGTCCTCGCAGTCCTGAACGACCAGATCGCCGACGGCCGCGACGTCTCATGGATATGGGATGCGGACTTCGAGCTGCTCACCGGGCGCATACGGAGCGTGACGTGCTCCGGCAGCCGCGCAGCCGACCTCGCGACGCGGCTGAAGTACGCGGGCGTGGACACCGCGGCGATCCACGTGCAGGAGAACCTGGTGGGTGCGCTCGACACGGCTGCGGGCTCGGTGTCCAGCGGCGGAACGCTCTACGCCCTTCCGACATACACGGCGATGCTCGCGCTCAGGGACCTGCTCGTGGCCCGCGGGGAGGCTCCGAGCGCATGGTCATAGACGCCGAGGACGGCGTGCAGGTCGCCTGGCATGACCTCGAGTGCGGGCTCTACCGCGCCGACCTGCCGTTGTGGCTCGAGCTCGCCGCCGACGCCGCGCAGCGCGACCCCGCGGCTCCGGTGCTCGACCTCGGGGCGGGCACGGGCCGTGTGACGCTTGAGCTCGCAGCGGCCGGCCACCCCGTGATCGCACTCGACCTCGACGCGCATCTGCTCGCCGCGCTCGAGCGCAGGGCACATGGGCTGCCCGTGCGCACCGTCCACTGCGACGCACGCTCGCTGTCGCTCACAGAGCGGGACCTCGGGCTCTGCATCGCGCCGATGCAGACGGTGCAGCTTCTCGGCGGCCGCGAGGGCCGTATCGCCATGCTGCAGGGAGCCCGCGAGCGCATGCGCCCCGGCGCGATCCTAGCGTGCGCGATCGTCACCGAGGCAGAGGCGTTCGACACTGCCAACGGTGATGTGGGTCCGGGCCCTGAGGTGGCACGAACCCAGGACGGGATCTACGTCAGCCGGCCTGTCGCCGTCCATGTCAGCCGGAGCACGATCAGGATCGAGCGTGTGCGCCGGATCCTGCACGCGGGTGCGGGCTCCGAGGCCGTTGAGATATCGAGCGAACGCAACGTGATCGATCTCGACGTCCTCGACGCGGCACAGCTTAAGCGCGACGGCCGCGCCGCCGGCCTCTCCGCCGCGGGGGTCCGCGTGATCCGCGCGACCGACGAGCACGTCGGCAGCGAGGTGGTGATGCTGCGTGCCTGAACAGTCGCCCGGCACCCGTGCGCTGCGCGTGTGCGGTTTGTACCCGGACCTCATGAACATCTACGCCGACAGGGGCAACCTGCTGGTCCTCGAGCGCCGCTGCAGCTGGCGGGGGATCTCGTTCCAGTTCACCGCCTGCGGGCTCGGTGAGAGACTCGACCCGGACGCCCACGATCTGTTCTACATCGGTGGAGGCCAGGACAGCGACCAGCGCCTGTGCGCCCAGGACCTGATCGACACGAAGCGGGACGCCCTGCATGCGGCGGCCGCCCGCGGAGCATTGATCCTCGGGGTATGCGGCGGCTACCAGCTGCTCGGCTACTCATACACGCTGGGCAGCGAGGAGATCGAGGGTGTCGGCCTGCTCGACGCGAGGACCGTCCGCGAGGACGGGCCGCGGCTGATCGGCAACGTCGCGATCGAGGTCTCGCTGACCCCCGCGCCGTCGGGGGAGAATCCGCGCACCCTGGCGGGGTTCGAGAACCATGGAGGGCGCACGCATCTCGGACCGGGACAGGCGCCGCTGGGACGGGTGTTGAGCGGATACGGAAACGACGGCCGCAGCGGACTCGAGGGCGCCGTCTCGGGCCGCACGATCGGGACATACCTTCACGGGCCGCTGCTCCCGAAGAACACCTGGTTCGCGGACTGGCTGATCGCGAGCGCGCTCGGGATCGCGCAGCAGGAGCTCGCGCCGCTGGACGACGAGCTCGAGGACGCCACGCACCTGAGTGCCCGCCGCGCCGCGGGCGTCTAGCGCCGGTGTTCGCAAAGACGGGAATCGATCGCCCGGCGCGTCCACGCCGGCGCGTAGGATCACACAGATGGAGCTCTCGGATTATCAGGCGCGCTCGCGTGTGACGGCTGAGTACCCGCGCGAGACGTGGCTCTCATACCCCGCCCTCGGCCTCGCAGGTGAGGCGGGTGAGGTTGCCGAGCACGCCAAGAAGGCGATCCGCGACGACGAGGGAGCGATCACGCCCGAGCGCAGGACCGCGATGGCAAAGGAGCTCGGCGATGTCCTGTGGTACGTCGCGCAGATCGCGACGGAGCTCGACCTGGACCTCGACGAGGTCGCCGCCGGCAACCTCGAGAAGCTCCTCTCGCGCCAGCGCCGAGGCGTCCTGTCCGGCAGCGGCGACGAGCGCTAGAAGCCGCTCAGCGCGCCGCGACCGCGAAACGGGCGAATCGTTCGGCCAGCCGTGCGGGCACCAGCGCGTGGACCCTGACGCCGTCGGCCGTGTCCTCGCGCGTCACATCCCCAACCAGGTCGTGCAGCTCGGCGAGGCTGCCGCCGTCGGCATACGGCACGAGCAGGTCGACGGGCTGGAGCATGTGCGCGAGCTCGCTTTCGATCCGCTCGCCGAGCTCGCTCAGTCCCTCGCCGGTCACCCCGCTCACGAGCACCGCGTCGGGGTGGCGCAGCCGCAGCTCCTGGCGCGCCTGCTCGTCGAGCAGGTCGATCTTGTTCAGGACGAGCAGGCGCGGGCGCTCACCGGCGCCGATCTCCTCGAGTGTCTCCTCGACCGAGCGCTGCATGAGATCCGCCTGCGCCTCGGGCGCGGAGGCGTCGAGCACGTGTGCGAGAAGCTCGGCCCGCCGTGTCTCCTCCAGCGTCGCCGCGAACGCGTCGACGAGCTGGTGGGGCAGCTTGCTGATGAAGCCGACCGTGTCGGTGAGCAGATACGGCCTGCCGCCCAGTCGCAGCGTCCGGGTCGTCGGGTCAAGGGTGTGGAAGAGCCGGTCGCGCACGCCGACCTCCGATCCCGTGAGAGCGTTCAGCAGCGTGGACTTGCCCGCGTTCGTGTAGCCGACGAGCGCGACCGTCGGCAGGTCCGCGCGCTCGCGCTCGGAGCGCTGGACGGCGCGCGTGCCCTTGACGTGCTCAAGGCGTCGCCTGAGGACCGCGATCCGGTTGCGGGCGAGCCGGCGGTCGGTCTCGATCTGGGTCTCGCCGGGACCCCTGGTCCCGATACCACCACCAAGACGCTCGAGGTGGCTCCACAGTCCGCGCATGCGTGCAAGGTTGTACTCGAGCTGGGCGAGCTCGACCTGGAGCTTGCCCTCGGCGCTTCCGGCGTGCGACGCGAAGATGTCGAGTATCACCGTCGTGCGGTCCACCACGGGGAGCCCGATGGCAGCCTCCAGGTTGCGCTCCTGGCGAGCGGTGAGCTCGTCGTCGCATGCGATCAGGTTCGCGTCGAGCTCCAGTGCGGCGGCCTTCGCCTCGGCGACCTTGCCGGGCCCGAGGTAGGTGTTCGGGTGTGGCTGCTCGCGGTGCTGCACCAGCTCGCCGACGACGCCGACCCCCGCCGTGCGCAGCAGCTCGGCGAGCTCGGAGAGGTCATCTCCCTCGGGCAGCGCCGCGACGCACAGCGCGCGCTGGCGCGCACGCTGAGCGGCCTGCTCCGTGCCGTACGCGGGCGTGGCCTGACCCTTTCCGAACTCTCCCTGGCCGTTATGGCTGCCTTGCATCCAACACCCAGTCTAGGGGCTGGGACGACGTATTCCAGCGACGCTCAACCGCCGAGGGCGCCTAGTCGGCCGACGGCCTCGAGAAGGCGGTCGTCCGGTGTCGTCAGCGAGATACGGAACCAGCCCTCGCCCGCGGGACCGTAGATCGCCCCGGGTGAGAGGACCACCCCGGCGTTCTCGAGCACATGCTCGCAGTAAGCCTCCGAGCTCGCAAAGCCCTCGGGAACCGGCGCCCAGACGTAGATCGTGCTCTTCGGCGGCGTCACGCGCACCCCGATCGACTGGAGGGCGTCACACACGAGGTCGCGTCTGCGGCGGTACAGCTCGTTCATCGAGGCGACCTCCGTGTCGGTGTCGGGCGACAGCGCCGCGACGCCCGCCAGCTGCACGGCCTCGAACAGCCCCGAGTCGATGTTCGTCTTCAGCCGCCAGTAGATCTCGAGGGCCTCGGGGTTGCCGACGACCACCGCACAACGCCAGCCGGTCATGTTGTAGCCCTTCGAGAGCGAGAAGACCTCGATCCCCACGTCCTTCGCACCCGCGGTCGCGAGGAACGACGGGGCGCGGTACCCGTCGAACGTGATCTCCGAATAGGCGTTGTCGTGGACGACGAGGATGTCGTGCTCGCGTGCGAACTCCACCACGCGCTCGAAGAAGCCCTCCGGGACAACCGCACCGGTCGGGTTGTTCGGGTAGTTCAGGTACATGAGCTTGCTGGCCCGCACGACGTCCGCGTCGATCGCGTCGAGGTCGGGGACGAATCCGCGCTCGGGCTCGAGTGCCATCAGCACCGGCTCCGCACCCGCGAGCCACGGGCCGCCCGTGTAAACGGGGTATCCGGGGTCCGCGGCTAGCGCATAGTCGCCCGGGTCAAGGAACGCCAGGTTGAGGTTGAAGATCGCCTCCTTCGCTCCGATCGCCGGGATGATCTCGCTCTCCGGGTCGATGTCCACGTCAAAGCGCCGCTCGTAGAAGTCAGAGACCGCACGGCGGAAGTCGGCGCGGCCGCGGTTGGACGGGTACTGGTGCGTTTCCGCCTCGCTGACGGCCTCCTGCATCGCCTGCACGATCAGGGCAGGGGTCGGGCGGTCCGGGTCGCCGATGCCCAGGCTGATCACGTCCACACCCGCCGCGCGCTTCTCGGCGATCTTGCGCTCGAGCTGGGCGAACGCATACGGCGGGATTCGCTCAAGGCGCTTACTCGGTTTCATGCATCTCCTTTGAGAAGTCGTCGCTGAGGCGGCCTTCGAACACCGCTCGCGCCCAGCCTGTCAGGTTCACGCGCAGATCGCTGCCGACCTGCACCTCCAGCTCCCCTCCGTCGAGCAGGACGGTGACCTTCCCCTCGCGCGCTCCCGCGGCGATCAGGTGCGCGACCGCCGCACCGCTCGCGCCCGTGCCGGAGGAGAGTGTCTCCCCCACCCCGCGCTCGAATATCCGGGCGCGTATGCACCGGCCGTCCTCACCGTCCACCTCCGCGAACCACGAGACGTTCGTCCGGTTCGGGAACTGGGGGTCGGATTCGATGCCCGGACCGACCGCCGGCAGGTCGACCGCCGCGAGCTCGCTCTCGCTTCCCAGCCTGATCGAGCACTGCGGGTTGCCGATCGACACGTGCTGGAAGTCCCAGGTGCGCCCCCCGGAGCTGACCTGCCCGCGCCCGTCGGGGCCACCGGAGGGAAAGTCCGCGGAGCTCAGGCTGGCTGTGCCCATGTCCACGGTGCACGTGTCGTGTCCGGTGATGGTGGGCCGTATCACCCCGGCGGCGGTGAGGATCGAGAAGCTGTCGCTGTCGGTCCAGCCGCGGCGGCGCAGGTACATGATGGCCTCGCGCGCGCCGTTTCCGGACAGCTCGGCCTCCGAGCCATCCGGGTTGAAGATCCGCAGGTCCGCGACGTGGGCGGGGTCCGACGGCGCAGAGAGCAGCAGGACGCCGTCCGCGAAGACGCCGAAGTGCCCTTCGCACAGCCGGCGGATCCGAGCGGGGGTCAGCTCGAACTCGAGCTCATCGCGCTCGATGATCAGATAGTCGTTGCCGAGGGCCTGCCACTTCTCGAATCTCACAAGGGCCAGGAGTCTAGGATCTCCTGCGCCACGACGCCGGCGGAGCGCCCGGTGACGTCCAGCGTGTGGACGCCCGCGAGCTTTCGCATCCACGTGAGCTGCCGCTTGGCGTAGTTGCGCGTGCGCCGCTTCATGCCGTCCACGTCGCCGGCGAGAAGCTCGCTGAAGCCGAGCGCCCGGCGTGCGGTTGCAGATGCCCCTTCATGCTCGGCCAGTGCGACCTCCTCGCGGGCACCCTGCGCGAGCATCGCGTCCACGCGTGCGTCGATCGCCTCATAGAGAGCACCACGCTCCATCACCAGACCGATCAGCAGCGTCGGGTGGCGCAGATCCTCGCTCCAGAGCTCCGAAGGCGTGTCACGCGGCGAGAGCACGCCGGCCTCGTGCAGCTCGAGCGCGCGCAGCACGCGGGTGCGGTCGTTCAGGTCGATCTCCAGCGCCGCCCACGGCGCCAGTGCCGCCAGTCGCTCGTGCATCGCAGGTGTCCCGGCGACTTCGAGTTCGCCCTGAAGGCGCAGCCTGACCTCGGGGTCGGCGACGGGTCTCAGGGTGAGCTCCGCGAGAGCGGCCCTGAGATACAGCCCGGTTCCCCCGACGACGATCGGGCGCCTGCCGTCCGCGAGCAGCGCGTCGATCTCCGCATGGGCGAGCTCGGCGTAGCGGCCTGCGCTACACGTCTGCCCGATCGGCAGGACCGAGACGAGCCGGTGCTCGAGCTGAGCCTGCTCGGCAGCGGTCGGGGCACCCGAGAGGATCTCGATGCCGCGGTAGATCTGCATCGCGTCCGCGGAGACCGCGACGGGGTCCTCACCGCGCAGACGCAGTCCCTGGGCGAGCGCAATCGCCAGGGACGTCTTGCCAACCCCGGTGGGGCCGAACAGCGCGATGATCCTCATTCGGGATAGCCTCACAGCTTGTGAAGATCCCCGGCTCCACGGTCCTGCTGACGGGCGCCACCGGCGGGATCGGGCAGGCGATCTCACGAGCGCTGGCAGCGCGCGGCGCCGAGCTGATCCTGACCGGCCGCCGCGGCGAGCAGCTCGCCGAGCTCGCCCTAGCACTCGGCGGCCGGACGATCCCCGCTGACCTGAGTGTTCGCGCGGACGTCGATGACCTGATCGAGCAGGCCGGACGGGTTGACATCCTGATCTCCAACGCTGCGCTGCCGGCCTCGGGGTCGCTCGCGTCCTTCACCGCGGAGGAGATCGACCGCGCACTCGAGGTGAACGTCCGCGCCCCGCTGGTGCTCGCCAACGCCCTCACGCCCGCCATGCTCGAGCGCCGGGAGGGACACCTGCTGTTCATGTCCTCGCTCGCGGGCAGGGCGGGATCCACGCGAACCTCCATCTACAACGCCTCCAAGTTCGCGCTCCGCGGGTTCGCATCCGGCCTCAGGGCAGAGCTGCACGGCACCGGGGTCGGCGTCTCGGCTGTGTTCCCCGGCTTCATCCGCGACGCGGGGATGTTCGCCGACTCCGGAGCGACCCTGCCGCGGGGCGTGCGCACACGCTCGCCTCAGGACGTGGCCCGCGCCGTGATCGGCGCGATCGAGCACAACCGCGGCGAGGTGGACGTCGCGCCGCTGAGCCTTCGCCTCGGGGCCGTCCTCGGGACGCTGGCCCCGGATACCGCGGCGGCGATGTCCCGGCGCCTGGGCGCAGAGGAGATCGGCCGCGCGTTCGAGGACGGGCAGCGCACGAAGCGCTGAAAGACCTCTTACACCCGCCCTACACGACTCTTCGCCGCCTCTTACGGCGCCATTCCCCACACGTTAGGCGAGGGGCCGATCATGGGCTCATGCAAACCGCGAATGTGCAAGGAGACCCGATCCCATGCTGATATCAAGAATGCTCTCGGCGACGATGGTCGCCGGCGCACCCGAGCCCCGCGGCAGCGAGCCCGCGACGACGCCGTCCCGGCCCTCTCGCGTGCGCCCCCTCAGAACCCGCACGCGTCCAGGCTCGGGTGCTGGCGCGTTCGTGGGCGCGCACAAGCCGCAGGACCGCCCGCTGGGGCGCGCAGAGGCACCGCAGGCACACCTGCACAGCTGAGCGGAGCAGCCCCCGGATGCCGTCCGCCCGGCGGTGTCGGGCGTGGCCTCGGCGGTCGCTTCAGGGATGCGTGGCGAGTCCGCAAAGTGCGGTGTGGCAGCGGGCACAACGTTCGTCCATGCGGCTCTCGCGGCGTTATCGTCGGCGTGCGCGCAGACGAGCCGATACCCATGCGGACCTATGCCTCGCACACCCCCGCGACGGCGGCTTCCTGGCTGTGCCGAGATGACCGCGACCGCGAACGGATGCTCGACATGGAGGAGCGGGTACGTCCCGTCAGACGACGCGCGCTCCTGATACTCGCCCTCGCTCTCGCGGTCGCGGGTCCCTGGGTGGGTTGGCTGCCGCTGCTGATCATGATTCCCGCCGCCGGGGTGTTCGCGATCTCCGACCGCATACTCCCTCGAGCCCGCACACCCGAGAACGTCATGTTCGCGACCTGGGTCGCCGCCGAGATCGCACTCGCCGCCGCGGTCGCGGCCGCCGGCGCTCAGGGAACATCCGCTCTCGCGCTGCTCGCGGTACCGATCATCACGCTCACCTCGCGCTTCTCGATGCGCGGCGTCCTGGCGGGAGTCGCTGTTGCGCTCGCGCTGACGTTCGCTGTCGGCTTCGGCGTCGACTCGAGCGCGGTCCTCGCGGCACCCGAGCTCCTGATCGCGCCGACCGCCGTGATCCTGTGCATCGCGGTGCTCTCGACGCCGCTCATGCGCTCGGACATCGAGCACCGGACAGACGCCGTCGTGGACCAGCTCACCGGCATGCTGAACCGGAAGGCGCTCGACGCGCGCATACACGAGCTGACGCTGCAGTCCGAGGTGGTGAACGAGCCGATCGGCCTGATCGTCGCGGACCTCGACCACTTCAAGGAGATCAACGACACCGGCGGCCACAATGCAGGCGACCGGGCACTCGCTGACGTCTCCACACTCATCCGCAGGCAGCTGCGCGCGTTCGACCTCGCCTACAGGCTCGGCGGCGAGGAGTTCCTGATCCTCGTGCCCGGCTCGGACCTGCAGCAGACGGCGGGCCTCGCCGAGCGGGTCAGGGACGGTGTCGGCTCCCACGAGGTGGCAGGAGGGCTGCACGTGACGATGAGCCTGGGCGTCACCGCCACGGCACCCGGCGTCACGTTCGACTACGCGCATCTGTTCGACGAGGCCGACGCCGCCCTCTACCGCGCCAAGCGCGAGGGTCGTAACAGGGTTCGCACGGCACGGACCGAGGCACCTGCTCCGCGGGCACCCGCGATGGCCTGATCGCCGTTCAGCGGGGCAGCGCGCGGGAGACGAGCTGCTCGTGGCCGGAGAGCGTCTGGCTCGTCGCCTTCACGATCTGCACCTGCGTCAGCTCACCCGGCTCGGCGAGCCCGGTGAAGTTCACGACCTTGTTGTGTCGCGTGCGGCCGCGCAGGCGGTCCGGGTCGTTGCGCGAGGGTCCTTCCACCAGCACCTCCACCTCGCGACCCACGAAACGCTGTGCGCGCTCGCGGGCGCGGCCCTGGACGACCTCCAGCAGCCGGCCCATCCGCTCGATCTTCACGGGGTGCGCAACGACGCCGTCGGTGATGTCCGCCGCCGGTGTTCCCCGCCGCGGCGAGAACACGAAGGTGAACGCGCTGTCGTAGCCGACCTCGGCGACGACATCCAGGGTCTGCTGGAAGTCCTCCTCGCTCTCGCCGGGGAAGCCGACGATCACGTCTGTGCTGAGCGAGACATCGGGAAGGTGCTCGCGGATCAGCGCCACACGGTCCAGGTAGCGCTCGCGGTCATAGGTGCGCCGCATCGCCTTCAAGATGCGGCTCGAGCCCGACTGCAGGGGCAGGTGGATGTGCTCGCATACGCTCGCGAGCTCGGCGTGGGCTCTGATGACGTCCTCGCGCATGTCCTTCGGGTGAGGGCTGGTGTAGCGGATGCGATCGATGCCCGGCACCTCGTCCAGGAGCCGGAGCAGGCCCGCGAAACTCGGGCGCTCCCGGCGGCTCCCAGCCGGCGCGCCGGCGGCCAGCGGCGCCGCGGGCAGGTCCCTGCCGTAGGAGTTCACGTTCTGGCCGAGGAGCGTCACCTCGCGCACGCCGTCGCCGGCCATCTCGCGAACCTCCTGCACCAGCTCCTCGAGTGGACGGCTGACCTCACGGCCGCGCGTGGACGGCACGATGCAGTACGAGCACACGCAGTTGCAGCCGACGCTGATCTGCAGCCAGCCCTGGAACGGGCGCTCGCGCCGGGCCGGGAGACGGCCGGTGAAGCCCTCGAACTCGAAATATCCCTGGGCGGTGAGGGAGTCGCTGGTCAGGAACTCCGCGAGGCGATGCACCTGCCCGGGCCCGAACGCCACGTCCACGAACGGGAAGCGCTCGAAGACCTCATCCTTGACCGACTGCGCCCAGCATCCCCCCACCCCGATGACACGGCCGGGCTGTTCGCGCTTGAGCCGCCTGGCCTCACCGAGGTGCGAGAGGAAGCGGCTGTCGGCGGCCTCACGGATTGAGCATGTGTTGAAGAGGATCAGGTCCGCCTGTGCCCTCTCCGAGGCCTCCCGATAGCCGAGTGATTCGAGCATGCCCTTCATCCGCTCGGAGTCGTGCTCGTTCATCTGACAGCCGAACGTGGTCAGGTGGTAGCTCTTGGGCATCGGCTGAAACGGTAGCGGGTGACGTGAAGCGGCTCGTCATGGATCACCTGTGCGCCCGAATCGCCATGGGTCAGCCCAAACCCGCGAGCAGGAGGATCACGGTGCCCGTCCTGATACGTCTGACCGCAATGCTCAGGCAACAGCCGCGGTTCCTGATCCACGTCGCTTATGAGGACGCGGGCGGCTTCGTAGTCGCTGAGGTGTGGGAGGCCCAGGAGCAGCACGACACCTGGTTTGAGGCCAACGTGAAGCCAAACATCCCGGTCGAGATCACACAAGAAGTAGTCGACGTTCACTACGTCGCTGCACCGTGGGACACGCGGGCGACCGTCCTCACCTGACCGACACCTCAGGTGGAGTTTCGGAGCCGGTCGGGACGACCCTCAGCCGGTGAGGGCTCCTCGCCGCGGGCGCAACGAGACCAGGCGAGAAAAGGGCCCCGGAAGGCGGTGCGCCTCCCGGGGCCCTTGAACCTGCGAGACAGGTTCAGCTCACTTCATCGACTGATTCCGCGTCCGTCAGCCCGCCTGCAGGTTTTCGGGTGACTTGACTGTGAATTCGGTCGTGTACGTCGTGTACGGCGCTTTCAGCAGGCTCGCTTCGATGAGGCTGCTACCGCTCGCGCACGAGCTGTAGCCGAACACGAGGGCGAACGCGTTGCCGCTGTTGTCCAGCTGCACGTCCTGAGTTTCTCCGTCACCGAGGTAGTAGCCCTCCTCGCCGAGCGGTCCGTCCCAGGTGAGGTGGTCGGGGTTCTGGCAGCGCGCGTACAGCTGTTCGGCGTTGATGTTCACGTACTGCTCGGCGTACACCGACGGGAACTCGACCTCGACGATCGTCGCCACGCTGCTGGTCAGGTCGTCCTCGACCTGGCTGCTCGGCAACGTCGTCACGCCGGGCGTCGTCGCGTGAGGCGGCAGCACCGTGAACGATGTCGTGAACGTTTCGTACGGTGCCTCTTCCAGGTGTGCAGAGATCAGGCTTTCGCCGCTCGCGCAGCTCGGCCCGGCTATCAACCCGACCGTCGCGTTCCCCGCGTCGTCCAGCTGGACGTGGTTCAGCGTCGGGCCGTCAGAGCCCTGTTCTTCAGTGTTGTCCGGAGCCCACGAGAGATCGTGGCAGCGGTCGTAGAGCTCTGTGGCGCTCAGTTTGACGTATTGCTCCGCGTACACCGACTGGCAGTGAACTTCGATGATGTCCGCGACGCTGCCTGCGGCGCTGAACTCGCCCTGATCCACGAACGAGGGCAGGGAGACGACCGTGCAGGTCGCCGAGCTTTCTGATGCGGGCTTCTTCTTCGGAGCCTTGTGCGCCAGCGCCGTGCCGCTCAGTGCGAACACGCCGATCAGCAGCACCGTGAGACCTACCAGCAAATTCCGTCGTTCCATGACCGCCTCCAATTTGGTGGTTATGCTCGCGCCCACCGCTCCGGGCACACCCCGGAAACGGCACTCCGGAAGGACCCTCCAACCCGGGCGACCATTACTCACGCGAGCATACGTTCGGTGTACCTGTTGCACAATGACCAGAACAGGTGGTTCGTCATCCGCGGAACGGGTGGGTCTCAGCCCACCCAGAGCGGTTGGCCGGAGGGCCTCTGCGGTCGCCGACGCTGTCCGGTTGCGGCGCAGCGACAGGCGCCGCACATGGCGCAGGCGACGACACGGATGTGGCAAGCCACCCGCAGGTGGCTTGCCGGGCACTGGGGGCTAGGCGGCGGCGACCGCGGGTTCGCTGGCGATGGGAGCCGGCTCGTCCTTGTCACGGTCGATCGGCGTGACGAGGTCCTTGCCGAGGCCGAGCGCCTCGTAGATCTTCTCTTCGATCTCCTTCGCGATCTCGGGGTTCGCGTCCAGGTGCGCCTTTGCGGCGGCCCGGCCCTGGCCGAGTCGTTCGCTTCCATAGGAGAAGAAGGAACCTGACTTCGAGACGATGCTGTGCTCGAGCCCGAGGTCGATGAGGCACCCGGAGGTGGAGATCCCTTTGCCGAACTCGATGTCGAACTCGGCCTGGCGGAACGGGGCGGCGACCTTGTTCTTGACGACCTTCACACGCACGCGGTTGCCCACTGCCTCCGTTCCGTCCTTGAGCGTCTCGATACGGCGGATGTCAAGGCGCTGGGAGGCGTAGAACTTCAGCGCCCGCCCTCCGGGCTGGGTCTCGGGCGATCCGAACATCACACCGACCTTTTCGCGGATCTGGTTGGTGAGGATGCACAGGGTCTGCGTACGGTTCAGGTTCCCGGCGAGCTTGCGCATCGCCTGGGACATCATCCGTGCCTGCGCGCCCACGGTCTGGTCGCCCATCTGCCCCTCGAGCTCGACTCTCGGGGTGAGAGCGGCGACCGAGTCGATCGCGACCACGTCGACGGCGCCGGAGCGCACGAGCATGTCGGCGATCTCGAGCGCCTGCTCGCCGTAGTCGGGCTGGGAGACCAGCAGCTCGTCGATGTCCACGCCGATCTCGCGTGCGTACAGCGGGTCCATCGCGTGCTCGGCGTCGATGAACGCGCACACGCCGCCGAGCTTCTGCGCCTCGGCAAGGACGTGGTAGATCAGGGTTGTCTTCCCGGAGGACTCGGGGCCGTACAGCTCGACTATGCGCCCACGCGGGACACCGCCGATGCCGAGCGCCAGATCCAGCGACAGCGCGCCGGTGGGGATCGCATCGCAGCGGACCTGCGCTCCCTCGTCGCCCATGCGCATGACACTGCCCTTGCCGAACTCCCGCTCGATCTGCGTGAGCGCGCCCTGCAGCGCGGCGTCGCGTGCCTTCGCGGCCTTCTCCTGGTCGTTCGCGGCCATCGTTTGATTCCTCCGGTTCGTGATGGAGTCTGCAAGGTAGCCCTCGCACCGGACGGAACAACTGTTCGTATTGGCCTCGCCGGCCGGCCGCTACAGCGGCGGGAGCTCACAGGATGCGAGCGCCTCGTATCTCGCGCCCGACGGCTCCAGGAACGACCTGTAGAGCACCACCGCCCGGGCGGAGAACCGCAGCTGCGGCGTGGGCGGCAGCGTGCCGGGGTCGAGCGGCGCGCCGCGCATCCTGGCGACGGTTATATGGGGGGTGAACCGCCCGCGGGAGGGCTCCCATCCGCTCGCCCGCCTCAGCTCCCCCGTCAGGAGAGCCTGGAGGCGAGCGACCTCCCCCTCCGGGTCCGCGATCACGACCGCGAGAGCCCGTGGGTGCCGGCGCGGGAGCATCACCGGAGGCCCGGCCGCCAGCTCCAGCGGCCGAGGGGCCAGCGACCGGACCGCCAGGGAGAGCGCGGCGATCTCGCTGAACGGGCGCAAACCCAGGAAGCAGAGCGTCAGGTGCAGGTCATCCAGCCCCAGCAGCCGTACAGCGGGAGCCGCGCTGCCGTGTCCGCCGAGGGTCCGCGAGGCGGCTCTCCCCCATGAGGCGAGCTCCTCGCACACATCGGGTGGAAGGTCGAGCGCCGCGAAGAGCCGTGCACCGCCTGCGCCCTTCATCGCGTGCGCTGCCGCTCAGGCGCCGCGCAGTGTCCTGCGCACAAGGTGCAGGGCCACCGTGCATGCCCTGTCGCGGATGTCGGCACGGCCGCCGGGGAGGTTCACCGAACGCGTCACCGGCTCGACGCCGGGTGCGCAGACGCTGAGCCACACGAGCCCCACCGGCTTCTCCTCGGTTCCGCCGCCGGGGCCGGCGACGCCGGTGACGCCGACGCCGACGTCGGCCCCGAGGTGCTCGCGGGCGCCGTTGGCGAGCGCGAGCGCGACCTCTGCCGATACGGCACCGTGCTCCTCGATCATCTCGCGCGGGACGCCGGTCTGCCCGATCTTTACCTCGTTGGAGTAGGCGACGATCGCGCCGCGCACGTAGTCCGAGGCGCCCGGCAGCTCGGTGAGGCGGCCCGCGAGCAGTCCACCCGTGCAGGACTCCGCGGTCGCGATGCTCAGTCCGCGTTCGCGCAGCATCGCCGCGACCTGCTCATCCACGGTGCTCCCGTCGTCGGAGAACAGCGTGTCCGTGTGGCGCTCGCGCACGAAGCGCTCGAACTGCT
>Ga0182013_10002908_pt1 | contig 21907 bp, 14 predicted proteins | sample 612S2MmetaG_FD_120487 | JGI IMG/M metagenome (GOLD analysis project Ga0182013, IMG submission 120487) | Permafrost microbial communities from Stordalen Mire, Sweden - 612S2M metaG | ecosystem: Environmental > Terrestrial > Soil > Wetlands > Permafrost | place: Sweden: Stordalen | collected... | reverse complement strand
CAAGGTTAAATAGCTGAACATCGCCGTCTGCTTCTGATCATCTCCACGCATACTTACTTGATAAAGCAAATCACAATGAAAAGCTGTGACCACCTGCAGTCAAAGAGTTTTTCCGCAACCTGTGGAGCCCGTACCCTTCAAAGCTCACAGTGTTTATACAGTTTTTAAGGAAAAAGCCACTTGAGTGCGCGGTTTCGGCGCACAGCAATTGGAGAACCGCTCTATTCGCCTTCTTCTGGCGGCTTCTCGGTAATCTGGCTTTCTGTGAGCCGTTCAAGCTGGTGGCGCCAGTCGAGCGACTCGACAAAGCTCTTCGACTCGCGCCAGCCCGGCTCGACGATGACGTGCAACTCCAGATAAACTCGGGTCCCGAGCAGGGATTCGATCTGGCGGCGGGCTCGGGTGCCGATTTCCTTCAGTTTCGAGCCGCCTTTGCCGATTAAAATCGCCTTCTGGCCGTTGCGTTCGCAATAAATCGCCGCCGCGATGCGGGTCAGCGGCAAGCGGGCCGGGGGCTGGCCCTTTTTACGGGCCGGAGCCGGCGGCTCGGCCTCTTCGAAGCGCTCAATCACGACGGCCGAGGCGTAGGGAACCTCTTCGCCGGTCTCGACCAGAATGCTCTCCCGGATCAGTTCGGCGACCATGAACCTCTGCGGCTGGTCGGTGTACTGGTCCTTGGGGTAGAAGCGCTCGCCTACGGGCAGCGCCTCGACGATCTTGCGGACGAGCAGTTCCATGCCGTCGCGCTTGCGGGCGCTGATGGGGATGACCTCGGCAAAGCCAAACTGCCGGGTGAGCGTGTCGATCAGGGGCAGGAGCTGGTCCTTGGCCACCAGATCGATCTTGGTGAGCACCAGGAAGACTGGGCAGTCGAGCTTGCGAATCAGGCCGAAGAGGAACTCGTCCTCGCTGGCCCAGTTGGTGCGCTCGTGCCGAGGGGCGTGGGTGGGTAAAACTGCTTCCGAAGCTTTGGAATCAGCGGTTTCAGAGGTTTCTGAATCGGGAGCTGGGGCACCCGCGGGCTCCGGGGCGCCCGGCAAACGCAGGTCCTTCGACTCCGCTGCGCTCCGCTCAGGATGACAGGCGTTGGGATTTAGTGCGCCCGGTTCCGCGTTGGCGGGAGCACTGGGTTCTGCGCTGGCAGCCGCTCCGAGCTCCATCTTCGCTTCGGCGGGTTCCGCTGCGGCAGCTTCCAATTGCACGCGGCGCGTGGCGTCCATCAGCACCAGGACCAGGTCACGGGTTTCCAGGGCCTCGTAAACCTCTTGCAGCATTCGGCGGTCTAGGTGCGATCCGGGCTTGTGCACGCCGGGCGTATCGACGAAAACGATCTGCGCCGCCGGATGCACGCCCTTGCGCGCCGGGACCTCGACAACCCCTTCGATGCGGTTACGGGTGGTCTGCGGCTTGGCCGAGACGATGGCCACCTTTTCGCCGGTCAGGGCGTTCAGCAGAGTGCTTTTGCCGGCGTTGGGCCGGCCGAGAATGGCGACAAATCCAGATTTCAAAGTTTTTTCATACTCCCAATCCTCTATTATCGCGGATTTGCAGAAACTGCATTGGCTCTATTTCTCATGAACGAAATCGAGCGAAGGGTACGGGCTTTAGCCCGTACATCAAAAGCAGGAGATGGAAGGGCTTTAGCCATTGAGGAAAATGATTTTTGTAGCTTGCATTCCCTCAGTGGCTAAAGCCAGCGTCGATTCTGCTCAGTTTATGTACGGGCTAAAGCCCGTATCCTTCAAAGCCTTGGCGAGAACTCCTCATCTGGAGGAGTTCTCTGCAACAGCCGGAGTGGATTCGCCCGCTGGCGGAAAGACGCGCAGCCGCTCGACGCGGCGATCGGTCGAGGCGACAATCTCCAGACGCAGGCCGGAAGGCTCGAGCAGAATCACCTCGCCGGGCAGCGGAATGCGGCCCTCGATCTCGCTGACCAGGCCGCCCAGCGTGGTGGCCTCGTAGGGCTCATCTAGCTCCACTGGCGCGCCCACCAGGTCTTCCAACTGATCGACGGGGAAGCTGGCCGGAACCAGCCACGCGCCCCCGGGCTCGCGCTGAGGGTCTTCGATGGGGGTCTCCACCTCGTGCTCGTCGCGGATGTTGCCCACGATCTGTTCGAGCAGATCCTCGATGGTGACCAGCCCGGAGACGCCGCCGTACTCGTCGATGACAATGCGCATGTGCTGCTTTTCGCGCTGCATCTCGCGGAGCAGCTCGTAGCCCCGCTTGGTCTCGGGCACGAAGACGGCCGGGTGCTGAATGCTGGCGACGGTGCGGGTGCGGGCCTCCTCGTCGCGGATTTGCAGCAGATCACGAACAAAGGCGATGCCGGTGACGTTGTCGATGGAGCCGGAATAGACTGGCACGCGGGAGAAGTTATTCTCGCGCAGCAGGTTGAGGAACTCTTCGAGGGTGATCGTATCGGGCACGGCAAAGACTTCAGGCCGCGGGGTCATCACCTCGCGCACCAGCTTGTCGCCGAACTCGACGGCCGAGCGCACCAGGTCGCGGTCGCTTTCTTCGAGGATTCCCTCCTCTTCGCCGGCTTCGAGCAGCGCCTCGACATCGGCTTCCATCTCCTCCTCGGGGGTGGCCGGCGGCTCGGCCAGCGAGGCCACGGAGAAGAAGAAGCGGACAAAAACGGTGATGGGCGTCATCAGCCAGAGCAGCAGGCGGATGGGCCAGAGGATGCGCGCCGCCCAGCGGCCACCGGTGCGGTTGAAAAGCAGCGAGGGCAGAATCCGATTGCAGAAGGCCACCACCAGCACCACGGCGAGAATGGCCTGGGCAATCTCGCCAGAGGTGGGCCAGACCAGCAGCGGGCGGCGATCGAAGAGCACCGCGCCGAACTCCAAAGCGATCAGGCCCAGCGCAAGCTGCTGCAGAATGGCGGCAGAGAGCTCGGCGTGTTCGCGGCTCAGGCCTAGCCGGGGCTCGACCTGTTCCTCCCATGCGTCCAGGTTTTCCTGCTCCTCGCGCGTCAGAATCTTGCCGAACTCGCTATGGACGAGGCAGATGTAGGAGGCCAGCGTCTCGACCAGGGCCAGAAAGACAATCAGGAGGATGAAGAGCGGGGTCATAGCTTGTGGCCCCGTATGCGGACCGAGGTTCGTGGTTTCCCAGGTCTCAAAATCGAGACCTGGGGCACCCGAGGTTTGATAGCCTGTCTGACGCGACGAACCGCAGGTCCTTCGACTCCCTCTGCTTCGCGCCGGTCGCTCAGGATGACAGATTTTTTTGAACTGGGTGCCCCATCCTTGCCACGTCTTTGTTTTTGTGGCAAGGGTGGGATCGCTTTTGCGCGCTCGATCAGACCCTGCGGCAGGCCCAGCCGTTCGCGCAAGCGGCCCTCGCGGCGCGCCATCTGGCCCTCATCGGCCTCGTGGTCACAGCCGGCCAGGTGGAGTAATCCGTGCAGAATCAGCACCTTGATCTCGGTCGAGAGGGAGTGCCCCTGCTCGATGGCCTGGCGCAACGCGGTGGGCACAGAAACGGCCAGGTCGCCGGCCATCTCCTCGGCGCCAATCCCCTCGGCGGGAAAAGAGAGCACGTCGGTGGCCTTGTTCTGGCCGCGAAACTGGCGGTTGAGCTTGCGAATGGCGGCGTCGGTGGTCAGCAGTACCGTGACCTCGCCCTTGAGGCGGACGGCGGCCTGCGCCAGCGCAAGAAATTGAGCCAAGGTGCGAACGAAGGGGATGCGCTGGTTGCGGGGGGTGGCCGTTGGACCGGAGGCGACAGGCCGCTTCGCCGAAGTTGCCTTCGGCGAAGCGGGCACCAAATCTGGGTCGAGAAGGATCATCGTGCTCGGGGCCGTAGGGTGCGCGGCTCCGGTAATTCTCATTCTACGCGGGTTCGTCGGATCCCACCCCTTCAACTCCGCTCAGGGCAGGCTCCGCCGCAAAGTTTCAAGCAGCAGCTTCTTCGACTTCGCTACGCTTCGCTCAGAATGACAAGCGAGGGTGGGGCGCCCAGAAGTTTCACTGCGGTTTGGCCGGACGGAGCGGCTGCGCCTGCGTCCGCTCTTCGCGGGGCGGGATACCGACTTCGATGGCTTCGCACAAGGCCAGCGGCAGCTCCTGCTGCTGCGACTTGACCGACTCGTAAGCCCGCACAATCCGCTGCACCAGGGCGTGGCGGACCACGTCCGAATCCTCGAAGTGGCAGAAGTGAATGCCCTCGACGCCGGCAAGAATGTTGATGGCGTCGAGCAAACCGGATTTGCGCGGGTTGGGCAGGTCGATCTGCGTGATGTCGCCGGTGATGACCGCCTTCGAGTTGTTACCCATGCGGGTGAGGAACATCTTCATTTGCTCGATGGTGGTGTTCTGCGCCTCGTCCATGATGATGAAGGCGTCGTTCAGCGTGCGGCCGCGCATAAAGGCCAGCGGGGCGACCTCGATGATGTTCTTTTCGAGCATCTTGTCGACTTTTTCCGGGTCGAGCAGATCGTAAAGGGCGTCGTAAAGCGGGCGCAGGTAGGGGTCCACCTTGTCCTGAAGCGTGCCGGGCAGAAAGCCCAGCCGCTCGCCGGCCTCGACCGCCGGGCGCACCAGCACAATGCGGCTGACCTTCTTGGCGTTGATGGCGGCCACGGCCATGGCGACGGCGAGATAAGTTTTGCCGGTTCCGGCCGGGCCGACGCCGAAGACCATGTCGTTCTGCTCGATGGCCTCGACGTACCGGCGCTGGTTGATGGAGCGCGGCTGGACGGTTCTCTTGACGCCAGCCGAGCGCTGCTTGCCGCTGTCGGCCAGCGAACGCAGCGTGGTCGCCGGATCAGTAACCACCAGGCGCAGCATTCCGTTCAACTCGCCGTTGTGGGGGTTGATACCAAGCCGGCGCAGCGCCTCGAAGTCCTGGAAGACCTGCCGGACGCGGGCCACGCCGGCCTCCGGCCCCTCCACGTGCACGGCGTCGGAGCGAAGATCGATGCGCACGCCGAGCGAGTCTTCCAGCAGCATGAGATTTTCATCGTGAGTCCCAAACAAGGGCTCCAGGTTGGGCGTGATCTCCAATGCGGTTTTCAAAGTTTTCAATAGCCTCCACAATGGTGTGCGGTTGTGGTGAAGCGGTGGCGGACGGGGCTGAGAGTGGGCGGGCGCGGGACGGCGATGAAAAACGGGCTGACAGTGGGCGCGGCAAAGGCAAGCGCGATGCCCCCGACAGGCTGCAAGCAAACCATTGAATATAAAGGAGAATGCGAACCAGCGCAGAAGAGAGACGCTGAACCAATGGAGGATGGCAAGGCTGAGTAAGCAGAGGACTGCGAGGCGCAATACCCGTTCGAGCCTGAACTACGGGCTGAGGAACGTAATCGCGGGTTGGCGTGGGCTACCAAATCCGTTATCTGCGATTGAGGTTAGCGCCGCCGGAGCGGGGAGTCAATGCGGGAAGCTGGGGTTTTGGGGAAAAACCGGGCAAAACACAAGATTATTTGACAAAAATCGTTCTGAAAATGCGATTCCCCTGGACTTTTGCGATACGATTGGCGGATTTTATCCGGGATTTTTACTGGGGAAGGCCGGTTTTCTTCGGTTTTTCTGGAAGGCCAGATGGGGAGAAATAGAGCCCGGCAGGCGTGAGCGGCGGTGGCCTCTCGGTATTCGTTCTGCTCCAACCCGCCAATCTTGCAATTCTGCTGCCGTTCCGTTATGATTCAAAAATGTGTCCAGGGAAAACTCTGGGCCGTCACAATCACCACGGTTTCTGAGCCCGTTTCAAGGGAGCTGGCAGCGGCACGCAAAGGGCGTTGGCCGTGTGCCCGGCACTCGCGGGCGCTCTGCAAAGCGGGGCTGGCAGGGGCGGTGGGAGACGAGGAAAGAATGACCAGAAAAATCAGCAAGAACATGGCGAAGGCGCACGCGGCTGTGACCAAGCCGTCGTATGCGCTCGCCGAGGCTGTAGACCTGCTCAAGCAGGTGAAGTACGCCAAATTCGACGAGACCGTTGATCTGTCGATGCGCCTGGGCGTGGACACGCGTCACGCCGACCAGATGGTGCGCGGAACCGTGGTCCTGCCGCATGGGCTGGGCAAGACCAAGACGGTGGCCGTGATCGCCACCGGCGACCGCCAGAAGGAAGCGACCGAAGCGGGCGCGGATTTTGTGGGCGGCGAGGAGATGGTCGAGAAGATTCAGAAAGAAGGCTGGACCGCCTTCGACGCGCTGATCGCCACGCCGGACATGATGAAGGTGGTGGGCCGGCTGGGCAAGATTCTGGGCCCCAAGGGCCTGATGCCCAACCCCAAGACCGGAACGGTCACCATGGACGTGGCCGCGGCGGTCAAAGAGATCAAGGCCGGCAAGGTGGAATTCCGCGCCGACAAGACCAGCCTGGTGCACGTGCCGGTGGGCAAGCTGAGCTTCGATCCGCAAAAGCTGATCGACAACGCGACCACGGTGATCGGCGCGGTGGTGCGCTCGAAGCCTTCGGCGGCCAAGGGCAAGTACATCAAGAGCGTAACGCTCAGCTCGACGATGGGCCCTGGAGTGCCGCTGGATTCGGCGGTCGCCGACGCGGCTGGCAAGCACTAAAGCAGGGGTCAGGGATCAGGGATCAGGGGTCAGCAAAGCCCCGTGGTTCTCTCTTGCCCCGGTCTGAAGGATCAAAACAGGATTCGTAACTAGCGCCCGTTGAGGGTGAGGAAGGGGCAAAGGGAACAAGGAGCGAGGGGTGGCGTGCCATGCAAGACTGACCCCTGACCCCTGACCCCTGATCCCTGTTGGAGCAGGACAATGGCGATTTCAAAGGCGAAAAAGACGGAGAAGGTCCAGTTGCTGGCCGGCGAACTGGAGAGCTCGACGACGGCGATTATCGGCACTTTCAGCAAGCTGACCGTGGCCAAGGACTTTCAACTGCGCAAAGTCATCCGCGAGGCGGGCGGCAAGTACCGCGTGGTGAAGAACAAGCTGGCGGCTGTCTCTGGCCAGGGCACGCAGGTGGAGGCCGCGCTGAAGGGCCTGAAGGGCGTGAACTCGGTGGCCTTTACCGCGGGCGATCCGGTGGCGCTGGCCAAAGTCTTCGCCAAGTGGGCGGGCGAGAACGCGGAGTTTCAGTTCAAACTGGGCATCGTGGACGGCAAGCTGCTGACGGTGGAAGAGATCAAGGCGCTGGCGACAATGCCGGGCAAGGAAGAGCTCTTCTCGAAGCTGCTGTTCCTCATCAACGCGCCTGCGCAGAGGCTGGCGACCGTGCTCAATGCCACGGGCCGCGACCTGGCGGTGGTTTTGGGCCAGGGCGTCGAGAAGGAAAAGTTTGCCGCGGAGGCCGCGGCCTAGCGTATTTTCACCGTTTCGCGCCCTGAGGGGTTGTGCGATCCCACCCTAGCCGCAAGGACAAAAACGCGGCGAGGGTGGGGCGCCCCAGCAGCGTGATTTGGTTGCGAGTTTTGGTTGCAGGGCAGGCGGGAAGTGCGCGGGTCTGGGCGCATCGGAAACTTCCGGTTTGTGCTTGCAGCCGTAAAAAAAACAATTCAAACGGTTCTGATTGGAGAAAAAAATGGCGGATCTAGCGCAGTTGGAAGAGCAAATTGTGGCCCTGAGCCTGCTGGAAGCAGCGGCTCTGGTGAAGAAGCTGGAAGAGCGTTTGGGCGTTTCGGCGGCAGCGGCGGCCCCGGTTGCGGTTGCAGCGGGCGGCGGCGCGGCGGCTCCGGTGGCTGAGGAGCAGACCGAGTTTCAGGTGATTCTGAAGGACTTTGGCGCCAATAAGATCAGCACCATCAAGGCTGTGCGCGAGGTTACCTCGCTCGGTCTGAAGGAAGCCAAGGACCTGGTCGATGGCGCCCCCAAGGCGATCAAGGAGAACGCGACCAAGGAAGAAGCCGAGGCGATCAAGAAGAAGTTTGAAGGCATCGCTACCGTCGAAATCAAGTAGGCTCGATCGGCAGCATCGATCAGGCGAGTCCAGAGCATTTTCGGAATAAATGTAGTCCTTTTGAGTGCATTGAATGTGGCTTTTTCTTAAGGAAAAAGCCACTTGAGTGTGAGGTTTCGGTCTACAGCAATTCCGAAAATGCTAGAGCCGCAAGGCCGGGCAACTTGCAAGGCAGGCCGGGACGCGCTACGATATTCGTTGCGCGTCTTTCCGGCTAGCCCCGTTTTGTTGCGGAGAATGAAGCGGTTTCAGCCGGAGCGCCTTGACAGTTGGGACTGATATGCAAGCGTCCGCTGGCCGGGGCAGAGCCAAATCCTCCGCAGTGTATATTGCGTTGCAGTTAAGCGCTTTAAGGCCAAGGAGATAGGCTGGGTTTCCATTGGCGGTTGACGAGTGGCTGGCGAGCGAGCGGCAGAAGCGAGCTTTGGAATCGGCGAGAGCAGTACAAAGGAGTTTGGATGGGGGCACAGGCAATGGGCCGCGCTCGTGAGGCATTGCGTCCTTACGGGCTATTTCTGTCTCTCAGCTACTGCGGAGCGAATTTCCGAGAAAAAATTCGCCTGCCGCGCACCAGAATCGTAAACAGGTCCAATCGCCGTTTCCGCTTTCTCGATTATGCGCAGTTTAGCGCACCTGCCGGATCTACGGCAATGCCCGCAACGCATTTTTGACCGAACTCAAGGGGCAGATGCGTAACCCCTGATTTTTCCCGGCGTACGCGCGGCCTGAAGAGAAGGCATGCCGAGAGCGCAGGGTTGGGGACTGGAGATTCAAGAGCGCCAGTCCGGTTATTTTCGACGTACTTACCATAATCAGCCGGCGCCGAAGAGACTCGGGCGCTGGCCCGGCCTAGGCCCTTTCGGGTGGCCCCGCGCTGGAATGATGAGCCTCAGGAGTGAACATGCCCAACGAGAAGCGCGCGATTCGCAGCCGGCTCGATTTTTCCAAGATTCCCACCGCAACCCAGATTCCCAACCTGATTGAAGTGCAGCGGCGTTCCTACGAGCGATTTCTGCAGATGGACAAGCTGCCCAACGAGCGTGACGACGCAGGGTTGCAGTCGGTCTTCGTGTCGGTATTTCCCATCACCGACTTCCGCGGCATCTCGCAATTGGACTTTGTGGACTTTTCGATCGGCAACTGGGAGTGCAAGTGCGGCCACTTGAAGGGGCTGCATCACCTGAGAACGGCCTGCGTGCATTGCGGGGCCATGGTGATTACCGATCCCTTCCATCCTGGCGATGTGCTTTGCCAGAAGTGCGGCACGTACAACAAGAATACGCCCGACTTCTGCAATAAATGCGGCGACCCGGTGAGCCTGCAGTTGAAGTACGACCAGCAGGAGTGCGAGGAGCGGGGCATGACCTTCTCCGCGCCGCTGAAGGTCACCGTGCGGCTGACCATTTACGACAAGGACGCCGAGACCGGCAACAAGACGATTCGCGACATCAAGGAACAAGAGGTCTTCTTCGGCGATATTCCGCTGATGACGCCCAACGGCACCTTCATCGTGAACGGGACCGAACGTGTGATTGTTTCGCAGTTGCACCGCTCGCCAGGCGTGTTTTTTGAGACGGCCAACAATCACACCTACTTTCTGGGCAAGATCATTCCCTACCGCGGCTCGTGGGTGGAGTTCGAGTACGACCAAAAAAATACTCTTTATGTGCGCATCGACCGCAAGCGCAAGTTCCTGGGGACGATCTTCCTGCGCGCTCTCGGGCTGCGCTCGGACGAAGAGATTCTCAAGACCTTCTATACCGTGGACCGGCTGCACATCGCCGATGGCAAGCTGCAGTGGGCCGTTCAGCAAGACCCGAAGGCCGCGACGCATCTGGTGGGAGCCAAGCCGGCGCACGCGCTGCTCCATAACGGCGAGGAGATCGCCCACTCCGGGCGCAAGATCACGGCGCACACGCTCAAAAGCATTCGCGCGGCGGCAATTGACCGGATCGAGGTCGAGGCGGCCGAGCTGGATGGCGCTGTAACCGCGGCCGACGTGGTGGATTTGAATACCGGCGAAGTGGTGGTGGAGGCCAACGTCGAGTTGACCGCCGACCGGCTGCATAAGGTGCTGGCCTCGGGCGCGGCCAGCTTCGAGGTCCTCTTCCCGGAGCGCGACGAGGTGGGCAACATCATCACCAACACGCTCAAGCGCGACTCGATCCGCAAGCCCGAAGAGGCGCTGATCGAGATCTACCGCAAGCTGCGGCCCGGTGATCCGCCGACCTTGGACACGGCGACGGCGCTGTTCGAGGGGATGTTCTTCGATCCGCGCAAGTACGATTTCTCGCGCGTGGGCCGGCTGAAGTTCAACATCAAGCTCTATGAAAACCAGGACCCGACGCATCTCGATCGCCGCACGCTGACGCCCGAGGACTTCTATGCGACCATCCGCTACCTGCTCAAGCTGCGCCGTAACATCGGCATGGTGGACGACATCGATCACCTGGGCAACCGCCGCGTCAGAGCCGTCGGCGAGCTGATGGAGAACCAATTCAGGATTGGATTGGTGCGCATGGAGCGGGCCATCAAGGAAAAGATGAGCGTGTATCAGGAGCTTTCGACGGCCATGCCGCACGACCTGATCAACGCCAAGCCGGTGATGGCGGCCATTCGCGAGTTCTTCGGTTCGTCGCAGTTGTCGCAGTTCATGGATCAGACCAATCCGCTCTCGGAGATTACGCACAAGCGCCGCCTCTCCGCACTTGGACCGGGCGGCCTGTCGCGTGAGCGCGCCGGCTTCGAGGTGCGCGACGTGCACCCGACGCACTACGGCCGCATCTGCCCGATTGAGACGCCGGAAGGCCCGAACATTGGCCTGATCAGCTCGTTGAGCTGCTTTGCGCGCATCAACGAGTACGGCTTCATCGAGTCGCCTTATAGAAAGGTAAAAGACTCGCGGATTCTGGACTTCGTCGAGATCACCAACGCCGGCGAAAGCGGCCTGCGCGTGGGCGACCACATTGAGAAGGAAGAGGCAGCGCGGCTGAACGACAAGCTGAAGAAAGAGGGCAAGCGGCCGATCGACCACATTCCCTTCAGCTTCTACCTTTCGGCCTGGGAAGAGGACAAGCACACCATCGCGCAGGCCAATATCGAGTTCAACGAGCAGGGCGAGATCACCGAGGATCTGGTGAACGCGCGCCGGGCGGGGAACTTCGTGCTGGTCAACCGCACCGATGTGGATTACATCGACGTCTCGCCGAAGCAGCTGGTCTCGGTGGCCGCCTCCCTGGTGCCGTTTTTGGAGCATGACGACGCCAACCGCGCGCTGATGGGCGCCAATATGCAGCGCCAGTCGGTGCCGCTCTTGGTAGCCGAGGCGCCGCTGGTGGGCACGGGCATGGAAGGCGTGACGGCGCGCGATTCCGGCGCCGTGATCCTGGCCAAGCGCAACGGCATTGTGGATTCGGTCGACTCGCAGCGCATCATCGTGCGCGTCGAGGGCGAGCACCATCCCACGCAGTTGTCGCGCGAGGTCGGCTCGGACATCTACACGCTGATCAAGTTCAAGCGGTCGAACCAGAACACCTGCATCAATCAAAAACCCATCGTCCGCGAGGGCGACCGGGTGCTGAAGGGCCAAGTGATCGCCGACGGACCCTGCACGGAGCAGGGCGAGCTGGCGCTGGGACGCAATGTGCTGGTGGGCTTCATGCCCTGGAGGGGCTACAACTTCGAGGACGCCATCCTGATCTCGGAGAAACTGGTGCGCGAGGACTACTACACCTCGGTGCACATTGAGGAATTCGAGATCGAGGCGCGCGACACCAAGCTGGGGCCCGAGGAGATCACGCGCGACATTCCCAACGTGAGCGAGCACGCGCTGCGGGATCTGGACGAGAGCGGCGTAATCCGCATCGGCGCCCAGATCAAGCACGGCGACATCATGGTGGGCAAGGTGACGCCCAAGGGCGAAACGCAGCTGACGCCGGAGGAGAAGCTGCTCCGGGCCATCTTCGGCGAAAAGGCGGGCGACGTGCGCGACGCCTCGCTGACCACCCCTCCGGGCATCGAGGGCACCATCGTCGATGTGCGCATCTTCAGCCGTAAAGGCCAGGAAAAGGACGAGCGCGCCAAGCAGATCGAGGGCGAGTACATCGCCAAGCTCGAGAAGAACCTGGGCGACGAGATTCGCATTCTGACCGATGAGCGCCTGAAGCGGCTGGACGGAATCCTGGGCGGCAAGGAGGTTCTGGGCGACCTGCACGACGAACGGACCAACAAGCGCCTGCTGACCAAGGGAGTGATCCTGGACCGGGAGACGATCGAGCGCATCTCGACCAAGAACCTCAAGAGGATCAGGTACGCCGACAAGGACCCCCGCGTCAACGAGCAGATCGACGAGATCGAGGAGATGACCTCGCGTCAGATCGAGGTGCTGCGCAAGATCACCAATGAAAAAATCGCCAAACTGGCCAAGGGCGACGAACTGCCTCCGGGCGTGATCAAGCTGGTGAAGATCTATGTGGCCATGAAGCGCAAGCTGTCAGTGGGCGACAAGATGGCCGGCCGCCACGGCAACAAGGGCGTGATCGCGCGCATTTTGCCGGAAGAAGATATGCCCTACCTGCCCGATGGAACCCCGGTGGAGATTGTGCTGAATCCGCTCGGCGTTCCCTCCCGTATGAATGTGGGGCAGATCCTGGAGACGCACCTGGGCTGGGCCGCGCATGAGCTGGGCAAGAAGATTGCCGATCTGATTGCGGCCAATACGGATGCGGCGTACACCCGCGAACTGATGAAGCAGGAGTTCGCCGGGACCGCGACGCTACGCCAGTTGCTCGAATTGGACGACGAGATGCTGCTGCGGGTCGGAGCCGGCATGAAGCGCGGCATCTGGTTCGGAACCGCGGTCTTCGACGGCGCGAGGGAGAGCGAGATCAAGGCTCTGCTGGCCTCGGCCGGCCTGCCTTCCTCGGGCAAGACGACGCTCTATGACGGCATGACCGGCGAGCCTTTCGAGCAGCCGGTAACGGTGGGCTACATCTATATGCTGAAGCTCTCCCACTTGGTGGACGACAAGATTCACGCGCGTTCCATCGGGCCGTACTCGCTGATTACGCAACAGCCGCTGGGCGGCAAGGCGCAGTTCGGCGGGCAGAGATTCGGCGAGATGGAGGTCTGGGCCCTCGAAGCTTACGGCGCCGCCTACATCCTGCAGGAGCTGCTCACCGCCAAATCCGACGACGTTTACGGCCGCACCAAGATCTACGAGGCCATCGTCAAGGGCGAGGCGGCCATCGAGCCGGGCGTGCCGGAGTCGTTCAACGTGCTGATTCGCGAATTGCAGTCGCTGTGCCTGGACGTGGAGCTGATCAAGCGCGCGGACCTTGTGCGCAAGGCGCCACCCGAGCCGGAAATAGCGGCGGTTGCCGACTAGCTGACAGCTCTTGGCTTTTAGCTTGGCAGTTCCGGGGAAAGCTCCCGGAATCGCCAAGCAGCAGAGAACTATGAGCTAAAGGCTAAAAGCTAATAGCTGATGTTTCAGGGTTCTTCTTGAAAGCGGCAAAAGCCGCTACCCGGGAAGGAAGGACCCTTCAGGAATCCCGGGAAAAGCCGCGGCAGTGGCCATCAGGCCCGCCAAGGAGGGTCGTCTTGTTCCGTTCGAACCCATTTGAGCTTTCCAGCCCCATTACTGATTTTGACGCTATTCGCATCATGCTGGCCTCGCCGGAGAAGATCCGCAGCTGGTCGCATGGCGAGGTCACCAAGCCTGAAACCATCAACTATCGCACCTTCAAGCCGGAGCGCGACGGCCTGTTCTGCGCGCGCATCTTCGGGCCGGTGACCGACTGGGAGTGCCTCTGCGGCAAGTACAAGCGCATGAAGCACCGCGGCGTGATCTGCGACAAGTGCGGCGTGGAGGTGACGGTCTCGAAGGTCCGCCGCGAGCGCATGGGCCACATCGAGCTGGCTTCCCCTTGTTCTCATGTGTGGTTTTTCAAGGGCCTGCCCTCGCGCATCGGCCACCTGCTGGACATTTCCCTGCGCGATCTGGAGGGGATTCTCTACTTCGAGTCCTATGTGGTGATCGACGCGGGCGACGCGCCGGTGAAGGAACGCGACATCATCAAGGACGAAACCAAGTACCGCGAACTCGACACGGAGTTCCGCCCCTCGGGCTTCAAGGCGATGATGGGCGCCGAGGCGATCAAGGAACTGCTGAAGCGAGTCAACATCGAGGAGCTGGGCGTCGAGCTGCGCGAGCGGATGAAGACCGAGACCTCCGCGCAGAAGAAGATCAAGTACTCCAAGCGGCTGAAGGTCGTCGAGGCCTTCCGCAAGAGCGACAACAAGCCGCAGTGGATGATCCTGGACGTGCTGCCGGTGATTCCTCCCGAGTTGCGCCCCCTGGTGCCGCTGGATGGCGGCCGCTTTGCCACTTCGGACTTGAATGACCTCTATCGCCGCGTCATCAACCGCAACAACCGGTTGAAGAAGCTGATGGACCTGCACGCGCCGGAAGTGATTGTGCGCAACGAGAAGCGCATGCTGCAGGAGGCCGTCGACGCGCTGTTCGACAACGGCCGCCGCGGCCGTGTGCTCAGAGGAGCGAACAACCGTCCACTGAAGTCGCTCTCCGATACGCTGAAGGGCAAGCAGGGCCGCTTCCGGCAGAATTTGCTGGGCAAGCGCGTGGATTACTCCGGCCGTTCGGTGATCGTGGTGGGCCCGGAGCTGAAGCTGCACCAGTGCGGATTGCCCAAGAAGATGGCGCTCGAACTCTTCAAGCCCTTCATCTATCACCGCCTGGAGCAGACCGGCCATTGCACCACCATCAAGCAGGCTAAGGAAATGGTGGAGATGCAGGAGCCGGTGGTGTGGGACATTCTGGAAGAGGTCATCAAGGACCATCCGGTAATGCTGAACCGCGCTCCCACCTTGCACCGTCTGGGCATTCAGGCCTTTGAGCCGGTGCTGGTCGAGGGCAAGGCGATCAAGATTCACCCGCTGGTCTGCACGGCCTTCAATGCCGATTTCGACGGCGACCAGATGGCGGTGCACATTCCGCTTTCGCCCGAGGCGCAGATCGAAGCCAGTGTGCTGATGCTGGCCTCGCACAACATTCTTTCGCCGGCCTCCGGCCACCCCATCACCGTTCCCACGCAGGACATGGTGCTCGGCCTCTATTACCTGACCAAGGCCAAGAAGGGCGCCAAGGGCGAGGGCCGCGTTTTCGCCAACACGGAAGAGATTCTGATGGCCCTGGAAGCCAAGGAAGTGGAGACCCTTTCGCCCATCCGGCTGCGCTACACCGGCAAGGTGCTGGACATGACCACGGCCTATGACGACCAGGATTTGACGCACACCGAGCCGGTGGACTTCAACAAGCAGTACATTTCGACCACGGTGGGCCGCGTCATTCTGAACGACTCGCTGCCGGAGGGAATGCCGTTCGTCAATGGCCTGATGAAGAAGAAGGGCATCGGCCAGCTGGTGGACTATTGCAACCAGAACCTCGGTCTCGAGGTGACGGTGGGGATGCTGGACAGCATCAAATCGCTCGGCTTCAAATACGCCACGATCTCCGGGCTTTCCGTAGGCCTGGACGACATGGTGATCCCGGACAGCAAGTACACCACCGTGGAAGAAGCCGACCGGAAGGTGATCGAGGTCCAGAAGCAGTACATGGACGGCGCCATCACTAACGGCGAGCGCGCCAACAAGGTGATCCAGATGTGGTCGGCGGTAACCGACAAGGTGGCCGACGAGATGTTCGGCAACATGAAGCGGGCCGACGACGAGGGCGCCTTCAACCCGATCTACATCATGGCCGACTCGGGCGCCCGCGGTTCGAAGCAGCAGATTCGCCAGCTCTCGGGCATGCGCGGATTGATGGCCAAGCCTTCCGGCGAAGTTATTGAAACGCCCATCACCGCCAACTTCCGCGAAGGGCTGACCGTGCTCGAGTACTTCATCTCGACCCACGGCGCACGTAAAGGACTGGCCGACACGGCGCTGAAGACGGCCGACTCCGGCTACCTGACCCGCCGCCTGGTGGACGTGGCCCAGGATGTGATCGTGACCGAGTACGACTGCGGCACGGTCGAGGGAATTTATGTCGGCTCGATCGTCGAGTCGGGCGAGATCATCGAGGAGTTGCGTGACCGCATCATCGGCCGCGTGTCTCTGGAACGCATCAAGGACTACGACGGCAACATTGTGGTGGATGTGAACCAGGGCATTGACGAAGACATTGCCTCGGCGATTCAGGCGGCGGGCGTGGAGCGGGTGAAGATTCGCTCCGTGCTGACCTGCGAGTCCAAGCGAGGCGTTTGCGCGCTCTGCTACGGGCGCAACCTGGGTTCGGGCCGGATGGTCGAGCTGGGCGAGACCTGCGGCGTGATCGCGGCGCAGTCTATCGGCGAGCCGGGAACGCAGTTGACCATGCGCACCTTCCACGTGGGCGGCACGGCCAGCCGCGTGCAGGACAAGTCGCGCCTGGATGCCAAGAACAACGGCACCGTGCGCTTCATCAACCTGAACTACGTGGAGAGCAAGGACGGCACGCTGGTGGCCATGAACCGCTCCGGTTCGATCGCCATTCAGGACGACCGCGGCCGCGAGAAGGAGCGCTACCAGGTGGTTTACGGCGCGCGCCTGCGGGTCAAGGAGGGCGAACGGGTGAAGCTGGGCCAGTTGCTGGCCGAGTGGGACCCGTACACCTACTCGATCCTGACCGAAATCGGCGGCACGGTGCAGTTCAAGGACCTGCAGGAAGGCATTACCCTGAACGAGGAGGTCGATGAAGTGACCGGCCTCTCGCGCTGGGTGGTGGCCGACGCTCCGGATGAGAAGCGCCAGCCGACCTTCGTGGTGAAGAACGCCACGGCGCACAAGCGCTACCTGCTGCCGCGCGGCGCTCACCTGATGATCGAGGACGGCGACGAGGTGGGTCCAGGCGACGTGCTGGCCAAGATTCCCAAGGAGTCGACGCGCACCAAGGACATTACCGGCGGTCTGCCGCGCGTGGTCGAGCTGTTCGAGGCGCGCAAGCCGCGCGAGACCGCGATTATCTCGGAAATCGACGGTGTGGTTCGCTTCGGCGAGATCGTCAAGGGTCAGCGCAAGATTTATGTGACCGCGGACAACGGCGACGAGAAGGAGTATTCGGTGCCGCGCGGCATTCACGTCAACGTCCAGGAAGGCGAGCGGCTCAGCGCCGGCGATCCGCTGATGGACGGGCCGCTGAACCCGCACGACATTCTGGCCGTGCTGGGCGAAAAGGCTCTGCAGGCTTACCTGGTAAACGAAATTCAGGAGGTCTACCGGCTGCAGGGCGTGGCCATCTCGGACAAGCACATTGAAGTCATTGTCCGCCAGATGCTGCGCTGGGTCAGGATCGACGAGGTGGGCGACACCAGCTTCCTGCTTGAACAGCAGGTGGACCGCTTCCGCTTTACCGAGGAGAACGAGAAGGTGCTGGCCAATGGGGGCCGTCCGGCGATCGGCCGACCGCTGCTGCTGGGCATCACCAAGGCCTCGCTTTCGACCGACAGCTTCATCTCGGCGGCCAGCTTCCAGGAGACAACACGTGTCTTGACGGAAGCCAGCATCAACGGCGCGGTGGACAACCTGCGCGGCCTGAAGGAGAACGTGATCGTCGGCCGTCTGATTCCCGCCGGCACGGGCCTGGAGTACTACCGCAACGTCCAGCTCTCGCCGGAGCTGGAAGAGGCAGCGGCCCGTGTGCAGCAGGAGGTCACGGCCGAGATCGAAGCCGCCGAGCGCGAACTGGAGCTGATGCGCCAGGAGGGCGAGGCCGAGGAGATGGCCTCCGAGTAAGACGGTCTCCGCCTTGGCTTTGTGCCAGGCAAAGGCCTTCAACTTTGCTCAGGGCAGGCTTTGGCATGCTCTGAGCGGGTTTTCCAGGGAAACTTTAGTCCTTCTAACTCAGCAGGCCAGGCGTTCCAGATCGCGTCTGCCGTTTGGAACCAAGCGGCAATTCTCAATCTCACCTCCATACGCAAGTAAGCCGCCCCTCGGGGCGGCTTACTTGCGTCTATATGCGGTTGAAGATCAGTTGAAGATGGCGCCCACGGATACGTTGGAACTGGGGAAAGTGGTCACAGGGTCTGTAGCTCCAAGATAAACCGTGCAGGAGTTCGGCCCAGCCGCAGAGATGGTCCCTTGCTCCTCGCAGTTCCAGGACCATCCGCCAAAGGAAACACCCGTTTCGGCTGGCGCGGTCAGGGTAACGGTGGTGCCTACGGGATACGTCGCCGAGCAGACGGAGCCGCCCGAGGTTGAACCGGGGCCGCAATGGAGTACATTCTTCGTCCCCGTAGCAGAATCGGCCTCCACCAGCCAGTTGGTGGTGTTCAAGCCTTCGTTATAGACGGTCAGTGTCACCAGCAGTCCCGGTGCGATCGTGTATTGATTGCACGAACCGGCATCGGTCATAACGGGGGGCGTGGCGGTGTTGTAGGTGGGTAATACGAGCGGGCAATTGAAGGCCACAGTTGGGCTGTAAACGAGAGTTCCATCTGGATTCGTCGCGGTAGCGTAGATGACCGCATTTCCAGATCCTTCGGCGGTGACAAGCCCGGCGGTAGCTCCCGCGGCTCCGGAGGAGTTGACCGGGAAGACACTCGGGGTAGCGGAGATCCAGTTGACCGGAACCAATTTGCACGGAGAAGTACCGGCAGTAGCGAGTGCAGCGGTGCAAGTGGAGTCAGGGAAACCAGCGTGGTAGAACCCGTTCGTGACATCCATCAAAGTTGGAGCGGTCGAGAAGGTTCCGTAGGCAAGAAACTGTCCGGTACCCTCCAAATTGTCGGTTGTAAGCGAGGTCGGTACAATAGCGATCGACTCCAGTGGCTCGGCCGCTGCTGTCTCTGTCACCGAGACGGAAGCTTGAGCCGTCACCACGGTGCTATCGGTGTTGGTCCATTTCGCAATGATCGGGGCTGTGCCCGGACTCACCCCGACGGCTTGGCCAGCATTCGTAGCGGGATAAGTTGCGATCGTGGCATACGCTGGGATGCTGGAACTCCAGGCAAGTTGCGACGAGTCGGTCACATCCTCGGTATACCCGCTGCTTCCGGAAGTGCCAATCGCCATGAACTGGCCGGGTTGGCCCGTTGCGGAAAGCGCCAGCGAATCCGGAATGATGGAAAGCGCAGTGATTTGTTCAGTGGCTCCGTTGGTCACCGTGAAGGTCGCTGTCGCCGTCACCACGGTTTGGGTGGCGACGTTCGTGTAGATGGCGGTAATCGTTGTGGTTCCCTTGCCCACCGCCGTGGCAAGCCCGGTGTTAAGACCAATGGTGGCCACTGACGCTGCGCTGGAACTCCAGGCGGCCTGGCTGGTCAGGTTTACCGTAGTCCCCGATGAAGTCGTGCCAATCGCCAGGAACTGGCTGGTATCGGGCGGCGCTGCAACCGACTGCGCGCTGGGAATGATGGAAAGCGATGTGATGGACCCCGTGGATGAGCCTGCGCCCGTAACGGTAATGGTTGTCGAGGCGGGCGGAGTCCCGGACAAGCTTGCCGTAATCGTGCTTGTGCCCGCGGAGACCGCGGCAGCGAGTCCGGTGGAATTCACGGTCGCCACGTCAAGGGTGCTGGAGGCCCAGGTAACCTGGTCTGTTAAGTTCTTAGAGCCCGTGCCCTGTCCGGTGACCCCGGTGGCCGTAAACTGCACGGTCTGGCCTGCCGCTACAGACGGCGCCGAAGGGGAAATCGAGATGGAATTTACATGATTGCTGGTGCAACCGGTAAATGGCAGGACAAGGCAGATGAAACCCAGCATCTTAAAGAAATGACGACCAAACATTCGCATTCTCCTGGTATTTCGGGCGAACTCCTCCCCCTATGGCGCAGCGGAGTCGCACAGTTACTTTTGAGTCCTCAGACAAGTCCAACAGTAACCCAACACAGAGATCCCGTTGAGATTATCCCTCTTCGGCGTCATTGTCAACTGAGACTTTGAAGCAATTAATTCTTCAGCACATTTAATAAAACGGGGCTGGTATTTTGCCTGCTGAGTAGATGGCGGTGGAAGAGGAGCAGGTTCTGGCGATTTCCCGTCCATGCCGATGGAACAATGGACATTGTTTTGATGCCGGAGAAGGGGGATCGTACTGTCCCATTCCGTGGAATTCTCGCGCCTGAATCATCTGCAATTGCTGTAGCGCGACAGTTATCGAGCGGTAATCTCTCCCGCGCTGAAGGGCCATCTGGTCCGCTGGCACGGTTGGCATACCTTCCGGCGGGACCTGGCTACCAACCTGCACCAACTTGGTATGGCCGACATCGTCATCCAGGCAATTCTCCGGCGCAGAGACGTGGCCGTGACCTGGGAGTCATATATTATGAGAGATAGCGTGGATCCCCAGAGCATGGCGGCAATGCAGGCTCTGGAAACGCAAGTATGCAACCAGAATGCAACTGGGATGTAGAACGCGCAGATCAGGCCCTCGTAGACCGTTCAACGCAAAGCGGCTCTACTGAGCGGAGGGATGGGTGAGTGGTTGATACCGGCGGTCTTGAAAACCGTTGTGCCTGAAAAGGTACCGGGGGTTCGAATCCCTCTCCCTCCGCCATTGCATGGAATAGACGCTCGCACTGGCCTTGTCGCGAATCGAGAGGGAGAACGGTTCGCTCAAGATTACGTCTGCCTCCATAAAGTCTATGTAATAAATTTCTTACGATAAAAGTTTGGCTTTTTTGTAGAACTTCCCGCCAAAACGCGAATTCTTCCCGCAAATATGAACTGGAGAATTCTCTCTATGCTGGAGCGGTTCTCCAACTGGTGTAGAGGGAACCACGGACCTTCAGTGGCTTTTCCCTCATGAAAAGGCTGCCTTGCACAACCTTCGGACTCCCTGGGAATTGGCGAACCACTCTGACGAAAAAGAAGCCCGCTTGACAGCCGCCGCAGGCGTCCATGAGGCTGGTTGCATGGGCCGTTTGCCTCCCCCCGGCGATGGAAATGATTTGTAGAGGAAAAAACGATGGAACCCCAGGATGAAATCGCACCGGGTCAGTGGGAGATGCTGGCGCAGGTCTTCTGTGAGCAACTGATGGCCTGCCTGGATGAGTGTGCCCGCGGGCGGCGAGGATTGTTTTCCAGCTTTGAGCACCTGGTCGGCGAGGACGAGGAAAAGCTGTGGCCGGAGGCGGCTCGGCTGCGCGAGTTGGGCTTGGCGCTGCAAGGCATTATGGCCCAGCAGGAGGAGCGGAACGCGCTGTGCGACGAGTTTCTTGACCTGTGCACGATGCACGGCGAGAGCTGCCCCGGCGAACGGAAGCTGGCGCGGGCTTTCCTGGAGCGTATTGAACGGGGCGAGGTGGGGACGCAGCCGCCCGGGGAAAGACGGCCGTGGTAATACTGCACGCCTTCCTGGCGCTGGCCGCGGGCTTTGCCGTCACGGTCCTGCTGGCGATGGGGCTGGCGGCCCTCGTCGCGCGCCTGGCACCTGGTTGGGCGGAGACGCGGAGCGGGCCGCGTAAACTGCGGTCCCGGGCGGACGATTTGTGCCCGGCGGAGTGGGGACCGGCCTGCATCTTCGCCAATCTTGGCTCTTCCTTCCTGGCTGCGGCGGCTGGGGGCTACGTGACCGCCTGGATCGCGGCGGCGAATCCGCTGATTCACGTGCTGGCGCTGGGGATGGTGGTGCTGGCGCTCGCCGCGCTGAGCGCCCTGCAAGAGCGCGGCACGAGGCCGGTCGGGTACCAATTGGCGCAGGTGGCCATCTCGCCCATCGGCGTACTGGCCGGCGGGCTGGTGCGGCTCCGCGTGCTGGGGATCCTTTAGGGCGGGAGACCTCCACGCTCTTCCGCGCATCTTCCGATGAGAAGTTGCTCGCCTGCCTTTATACTGAGTAGTTTGCTAAGGCAAAAACGCTCGCTGAGAAACGGCGCGCGGCGAAGATAGGGGCCCCGGCGACAGGCTTTAGTCGCTGGGGCAGAAAGATGTGGCCCTGTGCGACAGGTTCTGGTCGCTGGGGTCAGGAGGAGCGGGCTTTGGCTCAGGCGGAGATTGGCATTATAGGCGGCAGCGGGCTCTACTCGATGCCCGGATT
>Ga0182013_10002907_pt1 | contig 21910 bp, 17 predicted proteins | sample 612S2MmetaG_FD_120487 | JGI IMG/M metagenome (GOLD analysis project Ga0182013, IMG submission 120487) | Permafrost microbial communities from Stordalen Mire, Sweden - 612S2M metaG | ecosystem: Environmental > Terrestrial > Soil > Wetlands > Permafrost | place: Sweden: Stordalen | collected... | reverse complement strand
GGAGCCGGAGCCGGTCCGTTCTTCACGAACTGCCCCTTCTTGGGTTCGCCGTTGGCGACCGGCTTTCCGTCGGCGATATAGTCGTTGAACTGCGGCGGCAGCAAAGTGCCCGGACCCCGCTGAAACTGATAATGCAGGTGAGGAGCCGGGGAAGAACCGCTGTTCCCGCATTCGGCCAGAACGTCTCCCTGCTTCACCTTGTCGCTCAACTTGACCTTGAGGCTGTTTTGCTTCAGATGGTTCATCTGCGAGAACTCGCCGTTGCCGTGTGAAATTACCACGATATTTCCATCCGGCGAGTCTCCGCTGTTCTTGCCCGGATCGTTGTCGTCATAGCCCCCTTCAGCCTTGACCACGGTCCCATCGGCCGGGGCCACGATAGGTTGACCGAAGCAATAGTAGTCTGTGCTCTTGCTCCGAGGCCCCCCGGGTCCGGAGAAAAGCCGGCCATCTTTCAAATAGACGAAGTCCATCGCAAACCGCAGATCGTCGGAACCTGCATAGGCGTTGTCGAAGGTTGTGCGTCCCCCCTGGTACACCAGCCACTCGCCGTTGAAGGGAAGCTTAAGCTTGGTGGTGTCGGTATAGCCGGCGTAACGGCCTTCGGAGACGGGCGACTCGGGACCGATGGTGAAGAGGTCGACCTCACCGCGTTGGTTCATAGTTATGGTCGTAACTACCGGAACTCTAACGTTGGAGAAGTCGGAGCGCCGCGAATATATGGTATCGGGGGCCATGATATAGGGGACGAGGGTCTCTCCCAGCACCTTGTTCTCCGCGCCCATACGCTCCCGCAGTTTCTTGTTGACCTCGGCGAGCTTGGCGTCTGAGCCATAATGCTTCTTCAAGCCTGGGGAAAGCGTAGCCCAAAAAGCGCTGGTCTGCATTTGGTTGAACATTTCAAAAATCTGACGTCCACGGGCTTCGATTGCCTTGCTCATGACGGGGTAGGCCCCGCCCATAACTGGCGCAACCGTCTCCGGCTCCTGGGAACTGCCCGATTGGTCCTGACTCGATTGATCTTGAGAAGGGCTCGTCTCAGGTGCTGATGGTGTCGGTTGCTGGGTGAGCGCCAGCGTGGACAAAAGCAACATTGCAATAAGTATTGCAACCATGGATTGCAGACGAAATCTCATCATTTTCTCCCTATGTTCGCTGCGGTTTGGCCTCTCCGCTGAGAGCCCCGCGTTCTTGAAATGTTCTGTTTCCCAACCCGCGTTTGCGTACGACAGCCGCAGCCTACTGTCTTTCGAGACTCCAAAATGATAATTGCTCGAAGAGTGGCATTGTACCAAGAGAAGCATGGACACTGCTGCGTCTGACTTTGCCCGCGGACCGTGATGGCCAAGTTTCCCGCGAAGAATCGCCGGAATGGCTGGTTGGGTCCGATGGTTCAGGCGGGCCTACTTTCCCATCCAGCGCGGGCTGCGTTTCTCCAGAAACGAGCTTACTCCCTCCCGAAAATCAGCAGTGGTGCGGATGCGCGCGTTTTCGTCTATCGCTGCGGCAATCTGGCGGTCAAGCGAGTCCGAGGAAATACGGGTCAGCAGTCGCTTGGTTGCAAGCAGCGATGCTGGACTGTTCCGCAAGAGACTAGCCGCTAACTCGCGCACGCGGTCGAGCAGTTTGCCGGGCTCAACAATCTCGTTGGCGAGGCCGAGGCGGAAAGCCTCCTCGGCGCCGATAATCCGTCCGCTCAGCAGCAGGTCGCGAGCCTGTTTCTCGCCGATCTGGCGCAGCAAGAAAGTGGAAACAATCGCCGGAACGAATCCGATCCGCACCTCGGTGTAACCAAACTTAGCTCCCGTGGAGGCCAGCGTGAAGTCGCACAAGGTCGCCACTCCGCAGCCACCGGCGAGAGCCGGCCCATTGACGGCGGCGATCGTGACCTTGGGAAACTCGTATATGGTGCGGAACAGACGGGCCATGCTTGCCGAGTCCGATTGGTTCTCTTCCGGCGTCCGGCCGGTGATCGAACGCAGGTTGCCGAGGTCCATGCCGGAGCAAAACGCCTTCCCGGCACCCGTAACAATAAGGATTTGGGCCGAAGATGACTCGACCTCCGCCAGCGCGCGTAGCACGTCGTCAATCAGCTCATAGCTAATGGCGTTGCGCTTTTCCGGACGGTTCAGCATCACCGTGGCAACAGAACCATCGTAGGCGAGAGTAACTGTCGAATAAGGGTGCATTGCTTTCTTGATTGCTAAGAGCGAACAGCAGGAAACTCTGATTAAGTCCACCTTCCTGAAGGGGACGGCCTTCAGGCCGTCCGTAAGCGCCGCAAAATCAATGCGGCTTTAGCCGCTGCGGGACCTCGCCGTGACGTGATCAGAGTTTCCCTAAGAGCGAATAGCGAACAGCGGCTCCCTCACATCTTCGGTCCGCTAAACTTGTCGCCAATCTCGGCTGCCACGCGGAGAAGCTCGGTAATCGGCTTGAGCATCGGCAACTCTGCGCCACCACTTCTTAGAGCATCCAATAGCTTCTCCGTCGGTATGTTGCCCACCAACACGTCCTGCGCAAATGGACAGCCGCCCAAGCCGCCGATGGCGGAATCGAACCGCCGGCATCCCACATCATAGGCCGCCACCACCTTGGCGTTCGCATCGTCGGGCCGGCTGTGCAGATGCACACCAATCTCGACCCCATCGAACTTCTTCAGCACCGGCCCCAGCAGATCGGCAATCTGTTGCGGCGTTGCCAATCCCACCGTGTCGGCCAGCGAGATCGCCTGCAGATCCATATCGGCCAGCAGGCTGACGCCCTCGATCAGTTCGTCCGCATTCCATAAGTCGCCGTAGGGGTTGCCGAACGCCATCGAGATATAGGCCACGGTGTCGAGCCCGCCGTCGTCAGCCTTCTGCTTTACCTTCTCCAGCATATCGAGGTTTTCTTCCAGCGTCTGGTTCTGATTGTTCTTTAGGAAGGTCGGCGATAGCGAATAGGGAAAGCCCACGGTTCGTACCGAATCGGTCGCGATGGCACGCTCCACGCCCCGTTCGTTGACCACGATGCCGATGATCTCGACGTCATCGGGCGGATCGAGTTCACTCAGCACGTTTTCCGAGTCGGCCATCTGCGGAACGGCCTTGGGCGAGACGAACGAAACCGCGTCGATGCTCTTGAATCCTGCCGCGATCAGCGCCTTCAGGTATTCGACCTTGATGGCGGTCGGAATCTGTCCCGGCAATCCTTGCCAGGCGTCGCGCGGACATTCGATCAGTTTGATAAGGTCAGCCATGAGTCAGGATTAGCTGTTAGCTCTTAACAATTAACATAAGCTCCAGCGGGTGCCCTTTACGATATGGCGATTTATCAGCAGTAATGTGCTTCCCACTTAGTCAATTCCGAGGTCGGCTACGAAACACGAGTCTTTGGTGAAATGAGTAGCGCCAGTTTGGATCTTGATCACCGAGCATAACAACGACCAGACTTCCTCGTCGGTCCACGTGGGCGGCTCTGATCCGAAAAGCTGAGGATTATCGGCTACCAGCGCGTAAGCCAAGTCCCTCACTCGCGTCAGACCGGCTGGGAATTCCGTCTCGAATGGCCGGACGGCATATCGACTGACGACCATCAGACTAGCCATCGCAGGAATAACGAGCACTCCGCTAAGACCGGCACTCCAGCGCAGTTTTGCTGTGCAGTACCACGCTGCGAGCACTGGTATCACGAGGATACTTGTGATTAGTACGATCCCGGCAATCTTAGAAAGGCAAAGCGCGGGCCACCGAACTGCGCCCACGTTGTGTTGGAGTTTCAGCCATTGCTTGCGTCGTTGGGCTTTCGGGATGACTACGTCCAGCTCGGTGTTCGGGGTGAAGCGGCGACGTGAGATTCCAAACTGGCTTAATACATTTCGACGGAGCAGATGAAAAGCTCTCTGGGTTAGGCAGGACGATGTGTTCGACATCTTCACCTTGTTCATGACGCATTGGTGCATCTCGCCCACTGTGTATATCGAACAGGCCTCTTCGTCGGAGATGGTGATTCCAAACTTCTCCTCGATTGCCATCACCAGTTCGACGCTGTCCAGTCCCATACTCTGATTATCCCGCTGCGGTCAACTGGCGATAACAGGCGATTGCACAAGCGAAGACTTCCGCTGGAGTCGTGGCGGACCCCCTGACAACCGACAACTGAAATCCGACAACTGCCTTCACGTCTGCAACACCCCCACGCTGAACTTCGGCACCTCGGGATTCAGCGCCGCCGCCTCCAGCGCCATTATGATTGCCTCGCGCGTCTCCGCCGGATCGATGATCTTGTCGATCCACAATCGGGCCGCACCATAGCGTGGGTCCATCTGCTCGTCGTACGTCGCCTTCACCTCATCGTACAGTTTCTTGCGGTCTTCTTCGCTCAGCTTGGTGCCGCCACGCTCCAGTTGCTTGATCTTGATCTCCACCAGCGTTCCGGCAGCCGACGCGCCGCTCATCACCGCATATTTCGCAGTCGGCCAGGCAAAGACGAAGCGCGGATCATAGGCTTTGCCGCACATGGCGTAATGTCCCGCACCGAACGAGCCGCCGACAATCACCGTAATCTTCGGCACCACCGAGTTCGATACCGCGTTCACCATTTTCGCGCCCGCGCGAATAATGCCGCTCCACTCGGCATCGCGCCCGACCATAAACCCGTTCACATCGTGCAGGAAAACCAGCGGCACCAGGTTCTGATTGCAGTCCATGATGAAGCGCGCCGCCTTCTCCGCCGACTCGGTATAGATGACGCCGCCAAACTCCATGCGCCGGTTGCCGGCATGGTCTACCTGCTGCACGTGCGTCTTCTGATTAGCAACGATGCCGACGGCGAATCCGCCGATACGCGCATAGCCGCACAGCACCGTCTCGCCATATTCGGCTTTGTATTCGCTGAACTGGCTATCGTCCACGATGCGCGCGATGATCTCCTTCATGTCGTACTGGCGGCCGGGATCGCTGTCGTAAATGCCGTAGATCTCGTCTACGGCGTAGCGCGGCTCCTCGGCTTTCTGGCGGTCGAAGACGCCCAGTTGCCGGTTTCCCATCTTGTCGACCAGTTGCCGAATGCGCGTGATGCACGCGGGATCGTCAGGCTCGCGAAAATCCACCGTGCCGCTGATCTGCGAATGCATCTTCGCGCCGCCCAATTCTTCAGCCGTATACTTCGCGCCAATAGCGGCCTGCACCAGCGCCGGTCCCGCCAGAAACAGCCCGCTGCCTTCGGTCATCAGGATGTGATCGCACATTAGTGGCAGATACGCTCCGCCCGCGACGCACATGCCCATGATGGCAGCGATTTGCGGAATTCCCATCGCCGACATCACAGCATTGTTGCGGAAGACTCGGCCGAAATCATCAGTGTCGGGAAAGACATCTTCCTGCAGCGGTAGAAAAACGCCCGCTGAGTCGACCAGGTAAATCGTTGGGATGTGGTTTTCGATGGCAATGTTCTGCGCCCGGATGACCTTCTTGGCCGTCATGGGAAAGAACGCGCCGGCCTTGACCGTGGCGTCGTTGACGATGAGCATCGCCAACCGGCCTTGCACCCGCGCCAGTCCGGTCACCACGCCCGCCGACGGCGCGCCGCCCCACTCTTCATACATGCCCCAGGCCACGTAGGACCCGAGCTCGAAAAACTCCGTCCCCGGATCGATGAGCAGCGCAACACGCTCGCCCGCGGTCAGGCGGCCTTTCTTGTGCTGCGACTCAATCGCCTTGTCGCCGCCGCCCTGCTGGATGATCTCTCCGTCATTGCGCATCTGCGTGACCAGTTCGGCCACAAACTTCTGGTTGCGCTCGAAGCGCGGAGAGTCGGTCTTCACCTTGCTGTGGAACTCAGCGGGCGATCCGGAGTGCTGGCGATGGTCGGTCATAAGAGGTCAGGAGCAAACTATCCACGATAAAGCAGGGGAGCGCGGCGCGCAACGCGGGGAGAGTAGGGGTAGTGGGTCAGTCTGACTTCCACAGGGCTATCTGCTCTTAAAAGGTTTCCCTCGAACAGCAGCAACAAGAGCTACTACCCCTCCGAAAATCGCAAACGGGACGAATACTTGACCTCCCCACCAATTCGGATAGTGGAGTTTTCCCAAAGCCAGCGTGAAAGAGCCAGCGCCGATAACCAGCACAGCGAATACGGCTAGAAACAATCGGGTGGCGGGTCACCTTTCGATCGGCAACAAATGGGAATGCCTGTGCTTCATCAGTCTCCGAGTGCTTTCAGGATAACCTCTTTGTCAATCCGCTTGGCAACGAACTCGGCCTGCGCAGTGGCGCGCGCAATCCTCAATACTCTAAACGAGGAGTAGCCTCACAGTCCTACTGCAAACGCCACGATGGTTCTTCCTCGACGTCCTGCGGTACGCTCAAGACTCTCTAGCGATGCAGCCTCCACACCATCAGGATCGACCTCCATCTCGCAAGCCGCAATCTGCTCGTCGCTGGCACCGTGGTAGCACAGTTCGCACACGCCCAGTCCATCTTCCGATCGCACCGGGGGACCGAAGACGCGGCAAGTCATGGGGCGAGCCGCATACAAATCACAAGCTCCTGTCTGCGGATTCAGTACTGGGCACGGTTCGTCATTCGCGAATCCGTCGAATCGCGCCTCGGCAGCTTCGCCGTCATCCAAAATACCGGTCGCGGGATCACCGGGAAAGTCGGCGGCGAGTCGGGCAATCGACGCACCCGCCCGTTCGCGAATCCGCGCAGCACGTGGAGGATCGATCACTTCCAGTTCGGCGAGGCCTTGCTGCAAGCGAATCGCATCGAGCTGATTGATGGCAAACACTCCCACGCAGCACTGCGTGCATCCTAGCTTGCAGACCAGCCACTCGCCGCTGCGGCGGGCCGTATCGGCCAGGGCCGAATCGATGATCTGCACCAGTTTCTGATCGCCGGCGGGAAGCGAAACACGCATGGTCAAATCATAACGCCAGGACTCCTATGGTGACTTCAAAGCGGCAGCCAGCGGATCTTCGGCAACCGCGTTCACCAGCCCAATCTGCAACGCACGCTGCGCATGTACTTTTTCCGCCGCCAGAAACATTTGCAGCGCCCGGGCTTTGCCGATCAGCCGCGGCAAACGCTGCGTACCTCCCCAGCCGGTGATCAGGCCAAGCGCAGCTCCGCGATGTCCAAACAAAGCATGTGGTCCGGCGATGCGGCGATGGCACGCCAGCGCGAGATCGAGCCCGCCTCCCATGCAGTAACCCTGCACGGCGGCAATCGTCGGAGCAGGAAAGTTTGCAACCGCGTTCATAAGCCGCTGTCCCATGCCCGCGAAGCGAAAGGCTTCTGGACCGGTGAGCGCCGCGATTTCGTTCAGGTCGGCGCCGGCGGAGAAGAAGCGCGGATTCCCGGCAATTACCAGGCGCAACGGAGGATAGGTCGCTAGTTCTTCAATGACCGCGGTGAGCGCCCGCACCCGGACTCGCGTCAGCCGGTTGGTTCCATCGCTGGAAACCAGCCGCAAGATGACGGCGTCGCCGTGCGGCTCGATCGCGTACAAGTCTTCCTGCGGAGGGTGAATCACCGAGGCTAGGTTAAACCGAAATGCGATGAAATTCCCGCAGCAACTCGAGGGGTACATCCTGCCACCCTGACTCGGTCGTTCTCGGTGTCTCCGTGTCTCTGTGGCGATCAGCTGCCGGCCGTTACGCTGCGCGGCTTAACATTGGCGCGAATGAACTCGATGATGGAATCCATCGGCGTTCCCGGCTGAAACACCGCCGCCACCCCGGCCTGCTTCAGGGCTTCAATGTCCTGATCGGGAATGATGCCGCCCAGCAGTAACAGCACGTCGTCCATCTGGTTCTGCTTCAGCAGATCCATGACGCGAGGCACGATGGCGTTGTGCGCTCCGGAGAGAATGCTGAGGCCGATGACGTCGACATCCTCTTGCAGCGAGGCGCTGACGACCATCTCGGGAGTTTGGCGCAGGCCGGTGTAGATCACTTCCATACCGGCATCGCGCAGGGCGCGGGCAATGACTTTGGCGCCGCGGTCGTGGCCATCGAGGCCCGGCTTGGCAACGAGTACTCGGATTTTGCGGTCTGGGGACATTTTGCGCTCTTCGCTCTTCGCGATTCGCTCTTGGCATTCGTCATCCGAGCGAAGATTTTTCGAGCCGAGAACCTGGGGCTTAATCCCGACTCACCCGAGAATCATAAACCCTGATCCAGACTTTGGTAAGCGAGCGACGGCGCAACCAGAAGGTTGACAACGTGCCACATTATGTGTCACGTTACGATCATGCCATCCATGAACATGCGGCAGTTGCGGGACACGCGTCGGCTGAAAGCCTGGTTGCAGGCCGGAAAGACGGTCGAACTGCGCGAGCGGGACCGCGTTATAGGGCATATCGTTCCGGAACAACCGGCAGAGCAGCCAAAGCAGTGGCCTGACTTCGTTGCCCGGGCCAAGGAGATTTTTGGTGATCGCGTGTTCCCAAATGCTGTCATCGAAGAACGGAAGCGCGCGCGCTATTGAACATCTACGCGGATTCAAGTTTCATCGTGTCATTGTACCTGCCCGATGAGCACACGCCGAAAGTAGAGCGGCTCATGCGGGAGAACCCGCGACTGTTCCTGACACCCTTACATCGGGCGGAATGGGCGCACGCAATCGCCTTTCAGATTTTCCAGCGCAGAATCTCGGCGGCTGAATCCGATGGCTTGTACAAGCTGTTTGAAAAGGATCGTAGAGCCGGAGCGTGGCTTGAGGCGGCTGTCCCCGAAACAGCGTTCGACTTGGCAGTCGATCTGGCGAGACAGCACGCGTCCGAAATCGCTTGCCGCACTCTGGACACCCTACATGTCGCAACCGCTTTGGAATTGCACGCCGACGACTTTTGGACCTTCGACCAACGGCAGGCAAAGCTGGCGAAGGCGGTAGGGCTAGAATCCTAGCAAGTCGATTAGCAGTTATTGTTGACCAGAAGTTGCTCAGATGGGCACACGGGGTCAGGCTTGCCGGAACGATGCAGCCCATGAGGTTGAACAAGTGATCTCAAGAGAAGACGCGCGAGATATCCTAGATCTCACCGAAGCCATCCTCATATATGTCTTCTCGCGGGACAAGAAATTCTGTGAATTCGAGAACAGAAGAGCGGCAGCTACCGCAAAGGTTTCGGGAGTCGCCACTGGGGAGTAGAACAGACGGCTGACGGCTGAGAGCTGACGGCTCTTCACGCAAACGCCGTCTCGGTGTACGTCCCGTACACCTCACGCAGTGCCTCACAAATCTCGCCTACGGTCGCATAAGCCTTCACCGCTTCCACGATGAACGGCATGGTATTCACCGCGGAGATCTGGCCGTCAGCACCGGCCGTCGGCTCCTGGGATGCGGCTTTCTTTAGCGCGTCGAGGCAACGGCTAACTTCGTCATTCGATCGGCGTTCGCGCAACGCCTTCAGCTTCTTGGTCTGTGCCTGCGCAACCTCTTCGCCGATGTAAAGAATGTGGGGCGACGGCTCGTCGACCACGAACTCGTTGGCGCCGACGGTGATTTTCTCGCGCGCTTCGTTGGCGCGCTGGAACTGGTAGCTGGCCTCGGCGATCTCCTTCTGCGGATAGCCCTTCTCGATGGCAGCAACCATGCCGCCCATAGCGTCGAGCTTCTCAAAATAATCAAACGCGCCGTTTTCCATGTCGAGCGTGAGCCGCTCGACAAAGTACGAGCCGCCCAGCGGATCGACAGTCTGGGCGACGCCAGATTCGTAAGCGATGATCTGCTGCGTGCGCAGCGCGATGCGCACCGCCTCTTCCGTGGGTAACGCCAGAGCTTCGTCGTAGCTGTCGGTGTGCAGCGACTGCGTCCCACCCAGCACGCCCGCCAGCGCCTGGATGGCGACGCGTGCAATGTTGTTCATCGGCTGCTGCGCGGTGAGCGATACGCCCGCGGTCTGGGTGTGGAAGCGCATGAGCCAGGAGCGCTGGTTCTTGGCGCCGAAGCGGTCCTTCATCAGGCGATACCAGATCTTGCGCGCGGCGCGGTACTTGGCGATCTCTTCGAAGAAATCGTTATGCGCATTGAAGAAGAAGCTGAGGCGCGGGCCGAACTCGTCGACGTCGAGGCCGCGACGGCGTGCCCACTCGACGTACTCGACGCCGTCGTAGACCGTGAAGGCCAACTCCTGCAGCGCGGTCGAGCCGGCTTCGCGAATGTGATAGCCGCTGATCGAAATCGTGTTGAAGCGTGGCGTGAATTTGGAGCCGAACTCAAAAGTGTCGATCACCAGCCGCATCGACGGCGCCGGCGGATAGATGTATTCCTTTTGCGCGATGTATTCCTTCAGGATGTCGTTCTGCGTGGTGCCGGAAATCTTCGTCCAGTCCGCGCCCTGCTTTTCAGCGACCGCAAGATACATCGCCCACAAAATCGACGCGGGCGAGTTGATGGTCATCGAGACCGTGGTCTTTTCCAGATCGATGCCATCGAAGAGGATTTCCATGTCTTCGAGCGAATCGATGGCGACACCGCATTTGCCCACCTCACCTTCGCTGAAAGGATGATCGCTGTCGTAGCCCATCAACGTGGGCAGATCGAAGGCGACGGACAGGCCCTGACTGCCGCTGGCGAGAAGATATTTGTAACGCTGGTTGGTCTCCTCAGGCGAGGCGAAGCCGGAGAACTGGCGCATGGTCCACATCTTGCCGCGATAGCCCGAGGCGTGGATGCCGCGCGTGTAGGGCGGCTGGCCGGGATAGTTGAGGTACTCATCGTACTGCCAGTCTTCGGGCAGATCGGCAGGGGTGTAGAGGCGACGGATCGGCAGGCCCGAGATGGTAGTGTAGCGGGCGTCGCCGTACTCGTCGACGTTAATGCCGGTGTGCGCGCCGATGGGCTTCTCCGGAGCTTTCTCCAGCGTAGGGGCGAGCGTCTTGTCGGCCCACTGTTTCTCGGATTCGGAGGGATGACGGCCTGCTTCAAACAGATCGGTGACCGGCGATTCGGATAGAACTTTCCCGTTGGACTTGCGGCTGTTGGCCATGAGCTACCCCACAATAAGACGAACCTTCCATGCTAGTAGATGCGAGGGGATGGGAGCAAGGCGCGACTATGCGACTCTCGGGTTGGAGTATGGGGCACTCCTACCGATGCCGACCGATACTTCGTTCCCACGCCTTGGCATACTTCCAGCTCACGTATTCGGCGTGGTAGAGGTGCAGCAGCAGGCCTTCGCGGCCGTCGAGGAAGCCTCCGCGCAGGATGTAGTTGTAGAAGAACGTCAGTCGCGGACGCACCACGATGTCGAGGAAGCTGAAGCCTACCCGACGATTGCCGGCGACAGCCATCTCCGCACCCAGCGACGAATAGCGGTTCATGTGTTCCAAATAGCTTTCGAGTGTGGGATAAGCGTGATGCAGCAGATGGTTTTTCAGCTTGCCAGTTGGCCCACTCAACTGAAGGTCTTCGTGCACCAATCGATGTTCGAACTTGCCCGCTCCACGACGGAAGAGCCGGAGCTTGGGGTCGGGATAGAAGCCGCCGTGACGCATCCATCGGCCCAGGAAGAAGTTCTTACGGGGAATCCAAAAGCCTGACGCGGGAGGATTCGATGCCAAGGTGGTCCGGATTTCTTCTGCCAGCACGGGGTCCACTGCCTCATCGGCATCGAGCGATAGCACCCAATCGCCGCTGGCCTTCTGCAGCCCCGAGTTTTTCTGGGCCGCGAATCCCTTCCATTCCTCGACGAAGAACTTCGCGTGGAAGGATTCCGCAATTTCGCGGGTGCGATCGGTCGAGCCGGAATCGACGACCACGATTTCGTCCGCCCACGCGACGCTTCGCAGTGTGCGCGCGAGGTTGGCTTCCTCGTTCTTCGTGATGATGACGACGGATAGGCTCAAGCAGACCATGCTAACCGCAAGCGATGTCGGCGGGAAGAAGAAACGCCGTCCCGGAGGACAGCGTGTTTGAGAGCTGAAGCCGATTTTCCTTCCGCACATTCATGGCGCAACCGAACAGCTTCCGGAAAAAGCCGAGAAAAGGAGGTTCTTGCGGACTGAGGCCCGTTCGCGATGAAAAAAATAGAGAACTTGCAACGGCGCAGTTGAAGCCGCGCCCTTTCAAATCACCGTAAGGCCGAGTTTTTCAGCGAACTGGCAAGCCGACGATGGGCTTTGGTCAGTCCGGCTTGGGCGACGCCGAGCTGAAGTTATTTGCGGTCTTTTGCAGGGACGCTTCATCTTCTACGTTGACGCAGGCAGAGGAGCGGTCGATCTGGCGGATGAGTCCGCAGAGTACCTTGCCGGGACCGACCTCGACGAAGTTCCTCACCCCCAGCGCGATCAGCGCGCGCACCGATTTGTCCCACTGCACTGATCCGGTGACCTGGCGGATGAGCGCGTCGCGGGCCTGATCGGCGGTCGTAATGAGCGCGGCGTCAACGTTACACACCACCGGAACTTCCGGCGCATGGAAGGTGAGCGCGGCCAGGTCGGCGGCGAGACGGTCCTGGGCCGGTTGCATCAAGGCGCAATGGAAAGGAGCGCTGACCGGAAGCAGGATGGCGCGCTTGGCTCCGCGATGCTTGGCCAACTCGGCGGCACGGCCGACTGCTGCTTTGTTGCCGGAGATGACTGTCTGGTCCGGCGAGTTAAGGTTGGCTGCCTGGCAGACTTCGTTCTGCGCCGCCTCTTCGCATAGGGCCAGCACCTGGTCGCTGGCCAAGGCGAGGATGGCCGCCATAGCTCCCACCCCCACCGGCACCGCCTCCTGCATATATTTGCCGCGATTGCGAACCGTGCGAACGGCATCGGTGAACGACAGCGTTCCGGCCGCGACGTGCGCGGAATATTCGCCCAGGCTATGTCCCGCAACGTAGGATGGTGCGATCGCCTTCGACTGCAACACGCGCCACGCGGCGACCGATACGGTCAGGATGGCCGGCTGCGTGATTTCGGTCAGGCGAAGTTGGTCTTCTGGCCCCTCGAAGCATAGTTGCGAAAGTTTGTAACCGAGCGCGGCGTCGGCTTCGTCGAAGGTCTGTCGCGCGACCGGATACAGGGCAGCAAGTTCCTTGCCCATGCCGACGGCCTGCGAACCTTGTCCGGGAAAGAGGAATGCGATGGGAGAAGAGTGTGAGGTCATGAGTTGTCAGGTTGACGGAAAAGCCGGGCCCTCGGCTAGGATTGCGGCGCCCCTGCTACACCAATCCCGTGCCCACCGGCCCGGCCTGGGCGGATTCGGCGGCATGATTGTTCCGATTCCGACTGGCTGCGGCGATGCGTTCTTCGATGGTGCGATTCAGTTTGCTGTTGGCGAATTCCATTGCCACCCGTACCGCGTTCTTGATGGCGTTGGCATTCGACGAACCGTGGCTCACGATGCACACTCCCTTGATGCCTAGCAGCGGCGCGCCGCCGTATTCCGAGTAGTCGAGCCGCTTCTTGAAGTCGGCGAAGGCTTTGCGCGACAGCAACATTCCAACCTGGCTGCTGAGCGTGGCCTGCAACGATTGCTTCAGCAGGAAGCGCACCGTCTCCACCATGCCCTCGGAAATCTTGAGCGCGACGTTGCCGACGAAGCCGTCGCACACCAGCACGTCGGCCTTGCCGTTGTACAGATCGCGGCCTTCGACGTTGCCGACGAAGTTCATCGGCAACTCTTTGATCAGCTTGTAAGCTTCGCGGGTAAGTTCGTTGCCCTTGCTCTCTTCTTCGCCAATGGAGAGCAACCCCACACGCGGATGTGCGGCGCTGGGGAACCGTCCAGAAAAAATGGAGCTGAAGTAAATGTCGCCCATGATGGCGAACTGCTGTAGGTTTTGCGGCTTGGAATCGACGTTGGCGCCGACGTCGATCAGGATAGTGGCCGTGCCCTGTGCAGTGGGGAAGACGGCAGCCAGGGCGGGACGATCGACGCCCGAAATTGCGCCCAGGACCATCTTGGCGGTGGCCATGGCGGCCCCGGTATTGCCGGCGGTGATGAAGCCATCGGCGTGCCCGTCGCGCACCAAGCGAAGGCCGACGCGCATGGACGATTCGCGCTTGCTGCGGACCGCCTGCGCGGCCTTTTCCTGCATGCCGATGACTTGCGCGGCATTCACCATGCTAATGGGAAGCCTGCGCCAGAAGCGGTGCAGGTCGAGTTCGGCGCGAATCACATCCTCTTTGCCCACCAGCACGACTTCCACGTCATAGTGGCGTGCGGCGAGAATAGCGCCTTCGACTTCGGGTTTGGGAGCGCGGTCGGCGCCCATGGCGTCAACCGCGATGATGGTCGGCATGCTTGCCTGTTAGTTGCAAACTTTCGTAACCGTGGAACCCAGGAGGCGATTCCATTTCGCCGTCCCATGCGCAAGGCGGAACTGGCGCAGCGTGGAAACAGTTCGCGAAGGCGAGTCGCGGAGCGACCAACCTAGCTGGTTTCCTCTTTCATCGCGATGACTTCCCGGCCCTTATAATAGCCGCATTTGGGGCAGGCACGATGCGGCAGTTTGCGCTCGTGGCAATTGGGACATTCAGATAGGGACACCGCCGTCAGATGATCGTGAGAGCGGCGCTTGGAGGTGCGCGCCTGCGAGTGGCGCCGTTTCGGATTAGGCATGACTTACCTCGTAACATTAATCGGGGGTCGCCGCACCGGGCCGGCGACCGGAATTCTAGCTTTGCAGCTTTTTCTTGATTTCGTTCAGCGCATCCCAGCGCGGATCGCTGACATGCTGCTCACAATGACATTGCTCGACATTCAAATTGCGGCCGCACAGCGGACACAAACCTTTGCAATCTTCGCGGCATAAAGCCCGTACCGGCGTGGCCAGCAGCACCTGCTCGCGCAGCACGTCTTCCAGCAGAAGGCCTTCGCCCTGATAATAGCCGATCTCGGTCTCGGCTTCGCTGATGGCAACTTCGTCGGCCCGGCGATCCACGCCCAGCGGCCGGTAGATCAGGTCGAACGCCCAGTTCACGTCGTGACCCACCGCTTCCAGGCAGCGAGCGCAGCTGAACTCCAGGTTCGCCACCACCTTGCCCACCATGCGGATGTCTTCGACATTCTGGTGGTGCCCGCGATGTTCCACGATCAGCTCGGCATGGCCCTGGCCATGCAGCGGGCCAGCCTGGCGGAAATCGGGACCGAACTCTATGGCGCCGGGCTGATAGGTCTCGTCGAACTCCACTTTCTGGAGTTCCAGTTCCCGAACACGGATCAGCATAGCAGCACCGGCCTCAGCCTACGCACGAAACGCCCGACATACCCAGAGGCTCCGGCGGAACCGGGTCTCATCTCCCCCACTCCGTGCAGAAGCGGCACGGGTTGAGGCCCGTTTTGGCAGGCCAAGCTCCTGACGGGAAACACTGGCAGGTACAGACGGGCGGGATCGTGCTTAAGGCAAAGAACAAGGATAAAGTGCTGGAACGGCAGTGTCAAGGCCGGGAGAGCGAAGGTGGAAGAAAGCTAAGACTGATTTGCTAATCTGACACCGCCCGTTTGATTCGCGCCCAGTCCTTCTCCTGTTGGGCGAGAGGTCGGTGGGTGTTCAAGATGCGGCAGCTGCAATGGTACACAGGAAAAAGCCGCTTACGATCCGGAAGGTTAAAGCCATCGACCTTATCTACAGCTTTCCGAAATGAAATGCGCGGGAGCTGAAAAAGCTCTCTCAGAGACCAAAATGAACACTCACCAAGCGTCACCAAAACCCTCGGATTGACTATCTCAATGGTCCGCTTGAGAAACTGTTCCCCACAGTTACGAAACCACTCCTGCCTGACAGGTGCCTGAGCGCCGCCCTCCTTCAAGCAGAGCACCGCATTGGTTAAGAATACTGAATCCATATCCAACCCGATCAGGCCCACAAGATAGGTTAGTTTTTTGTTAGTTGCGCTGTTCGGGTCTTCTATTCCCCGTTGCTTTCTATAGCATTTCGTGTCACCCCAATCCTGCCCGATAATCATTAGTCTTGGATTGAGCTTTCCGTGCCACGATGACCACGGTCCAAGGTTGTCGGAATCATAGATTCCGCCTTCGCACGCCGCTGGGTTTGTCAAACCAAGAGATTCGCACAGGCGACATTCCTTGCGAGACTGTACCAGGCGAGCATATATGTCAGGCGGTGTGGCGGCCATAATCCCGATGCTATTCCCTAACAGCTGCTCCCGGTAGTAGATTCTTGTCCGCCTTTTTGTGCGGATACCTCTGCAGACAATAGTGCTCACAGCTACTCAACGCTTCAACTCTGATTGCGGATTCCGGCCTCCGTCACTGGCTAACGCGAATCCGTGAAACCGAACTTCTTGGCGCTTGACAACCTAATTGCGGTCATTCTATATTACCTGTAAGTTATGGAACCAAATAGTTATGGGCTGTCCCCCGACCACCTCGACGCCACGTTCGCGGCCCTCGCCGATCCCACCCGACGCGCCATTTTGGCCCGACTGGCGAAAGGGGAGGCGTCGGTAAACGAATTGGCCGAGCCCTTCGCCATGACTCAGCCCGCGATCTCCAAGCACCTGAAGGTACTGGAACGCGCGGGCCTGATCTCGCGCGGCCGCGACGCCCAGCGACGGCCGCGACGGCTGGAAGCCAAGCCGCTCGCGGAAGCCAGCGGATGGCTGGAAGGCTATCGCCAGTTCTGGGAGGGCAACTGCCAGCGCCTCGATGCTCTGTTGGAAGAGTTGAAGACCGAGGAGAAAAAACAGCACCTACGCCGCAAACAAGGAGATCGCCGATGAAGAACACCGAAACATTGCAAGTCACCACGCCAACCGAGCGAGAGCTTGTCATCACACGAAGCTTCGACGCGCCACGCAGGCTCGTGTGGGAGGCCTGGACCAATCCCAAGCACCTGCCGCACTGGATGTTGGGTCCGCCCGGCTGGACCATGCCGCGGTGCGAGCTTGACCTTCGCCCGGGCGGAACATGGCACTTCGGATGGCATCACGCCGACGGCAAAGACATGGAGATGCGCGGCACCTATCGCGAGGTAACACCGCCCGAGCGGCTTGTCTCGACCGAGTCGTGGGGTGGCAACTGGCCCGAGACGCTCAACACGCTTGTCCTCACTGAAGAGAACGGCAACACGACGGTGACACTTACCATTCTTTATCCGTCGATGGAAGCGCGCGACGCGGCGCTCAAGAGCGGAATGAAGGAAGGCATGTCGCTGAGCTTCGTTCGTCTTGACGAGCACCTGGCATCAATGGCGGCGTAGACGAGTACGGCTTCTCTGTCGCGCGAAAAAGCCGGTTGCGCCGGCGTTTTGAAGGGGGCGCAGCTTTAGCCGCGCCGTACCAGCGTTCTATTGGTGTAGGTAGAGCGGCGCTTCAGCGCCGCGTTCGCAACCTTAGAAAATGCAGGGGCTGGAGTGGTCATGCGCAATGACCACTCCAGCCCAAGTTTCGCGAAAGCCGATCTTTCGACGCCAGCCTAAAGGCTTGCTCTACCGAGCCTCCCGTCAGCGCTAGAAGTGAAATCCGATCTGTGCTGTCAACGCCCGCGGAGATACGTAGTGGGTGCCGCTGAACGTGGACAGGAAGTTGTACAGCGCATAGTCGTTGGACAAGTTAATCGCCGTCAATTGCAAACTCCATTTATACCTGTCCCCCTGGAAGAGGTTGTCGATGCCCAGCGCTAAGTCGAACAAGTTGCGTGAGGCGATGCGAGGTGGATTGTGATCGTCATTTTCGGTTCCCGGTGTTGGTACTTGGGTCAGCGTAGAGCCGAACTGCGAGGCCAGACAGGTAAATGGTAGCGGAGTCGTCGCAGTTGCGTGCACACCGTTGCAAGTGAATCCCGCCTGAAACTCCTGATCGGCGGTCAGCGGAACACCGAGCGGGTTGGTCATGGTGATGGCCGGTTGCCCGTCGAGCATGGTCGATTGCGGGCAATCGTTGGCGGGGCCGATTCCATAACAAGGCACGGAGCCGGCGACGAGTCCGCTGTCATAGCGCCAATTGAAGCCGACCCACGGCCCGCGCTGCTTCCAGGGAATCTGGTATTGCAGGTGCGCGGTCATGTTGTAGGCTTCGTCGTGGTCGATGCGGAAGACGCCTTCGGGCGCCAGCGGATTGGCTCCGGCTCCCGAGAGCTGCGGAGTGAAGAAACGGGCCGCGACGCTCGACATCACCACCAGTGCGCTGAAGCCGTGATAGACCGGCATGCTGGCGCGCAGGGCGAATCCCGGAATCTTCGAGCTCTCCCATGCAATCGGAAACGTGATCGGCGTGTTGCCCAGGACACTGAAGTCGTAGGCGTTGTGCGTGTACTTCCAGATATATTCGCCATCGATGACCAGAAAGCGCCCGACGGCCTGCTGCAGGCCGGCATGGAATTCATTGCGAAAGCCGGGGGTGATTGGGGTCAGCGAATTTGATATGCAGCCGAGCAGTGGATTGAGGACGGGCGAGCTGCATCCGACGCTGGAGAGCACCAGGTTCTCGTTGAAGGGCGTCTCCAAGGTCCGCGCATAGGAGATGCGGAGCACAGTATTGGTTTTCTGGATGTTGTAGGAAATTCCTACGCGCGGCTCGGCTTGGCTGCCAGTGGTGAGTCCGTTGTACAGATCACCTCGTATGCCGAGATTGAAGGTCCAATTTTTCTTGTTGATCGTGTCCTGCACGTACATCGAGAGCTCTTTCACATCGGTGTGGCCAACAAATGGGAACAGGGTCCCGCCTCGCGTCAGGTCATAGGGCAGCAGGACGGGGTTGAACAAGGGATACAGAGCGGAGTTGGGCGCGTTCGGATTTGACGCGACGTTCGGCTGAAATCCAGCTCCGGCGCACTGCGATGGATTCATAAAACCGTTGACCGGGACGGCGCTTCCATTCAAGCAGGGCGCATTGAGCGTGGGATCGACGATGCCGAGCTGGTCGTTCTCGTTGAGGAATGTCTGCGTATAGCTGATGCCAGCCTTGATGTTGTGAATGCCTTTGGTATAAGTAACGTTGGCAAGGGCCCCGGCATTGAGAAGCGTGCGCTGCTGGCCCACGGTTTCCCGCTGCAGAGTCGGCGGCCCAAGATCGGCGAAAGGATCGTCGCTGGGATAATAGTTGAAAGCGTCGCGCCGTACGAACCCGGTAACATTCAGGACCGCGTTCGGGCTGATGGTGTGCGACCACGTAGGCGCGAGGTTGAAGGTCTGGATTTGGGCGCGCTGGTCGGTCGGCCCCAGAGGCGCGCCGCTCACCGGATTCACGACCAACGTGCCACTGAAGTCATGGGTCTGCTGATCGTAGGAATTGGGATTTTGAAACCAAGAGCGCGTGTAGCCAAAATTCAGATGAAGCGTGTCCGCGGTTGAAAACTGGTAGTCGAAACGGTCGAAAACGTTTTCCTCATTGCCCCGAGCGTGGACGACCTGGAACTCCGGGGGATCGAGGAAGCGTCCGGTATCGAGCCCGTTGGCCGCGATAAAGTTTCCCCAATTCTTGCCACCATAAGAAAAGTTGCCGTCCAGATTCGACGAGCCAAAGCTACCGTAAGACGCGGTCAGGTCGCCATGCGGCGTCGTAGAACCCAGCCCGGTACGCGTGGTCACGTCGATGACGAGGCTGGTCTTGTCTCCATACTCCGCCGGCGGAGCGCCGGAGATCACTTGCATCGACTGCACCGCGTCGAGTGGAATCTGGTTGGAGAATACTTTGCTTTGCTGATCGGTGATGGGCTGGCCATCGAGCGAGAACGAATTCTCCGCGTGATCGCCCATACCGTGAAACAGGCCGTTGGAATCGGCGGCAACCCCCGGCGATGCCAACGTCACCAGCGAGCTGAGTTGTGACGACGTGCTCTCCAGGGGAAGCTTGTCGAAAAGCGCGCGGTCCACGTCGGTGTGGAATGTCGGATCGTTCTCCACCAGGTCGCCGGCTTCGCCCTGCACCGTAACGTTCTCCGCGGTAGACGATATTTGAAGCGTTATTTGAAGCACCAGCGGTACCGCAGAGCGAACATCGACGTCCTGAACGTAAGGTGTGAAGCCGGTCAGGTTTACGGTCAAGTGATAGGGATTCAGCGGCACGTTGGGGAAGGCGAATTTCCCGGAGCCGTCAGTGATTGTCGATCGGGTGAGGTGGCTTACCGGGTTGCGGATTTCGACGGTTGCGCCCGGAATTACCGCACCGGTGGAGTCGGCCACCGTTCCGGTGATCGAGGAGGAAGCTCCACCCGCCTCGGCATGGGCGAAGACAGGCGAAAGCAACAGAGCGAACGCCAATAAGCCAAGCATCCAAGATGAACTGCGGGCTCTGGCGTGACCGTGAAATGCGCGCGAAAGAAAATGGCGCTGCGCGATAGTGCGGGGTTCACCTGCCCGTGCAATTAGATCTTCTACGGTTGAATTCTGTATTCTCGGCTGGGACTGTGACTGCAACGTGCGGAACATCGATCCTCCAATTTTCGCCTGCTCCACGGCAACGCCGGTTGCGCTAAACCAAAGCGCAAGTAGCGAAACAAGGTGCGGCAGAAAGAGCCATCCAATCCATGCGCGTCGGGAAGACGCGACCCTACGACGAGTTGGATTAGAGGCTTGGAGGTGCGCGGGAAGGCAGGCTACGGTCAGGCTGCAGAGAGGCGTAGTTGACGGCCTGAAGAGTAGTACGAATCCAGCGGGGATTCAGCAGATCTGTCTTTGGCAGCCGAGGGGTGACGGTGGCGTTGTGTCCCACGCGGCAAAGCTCGCATTGATCGCTGGAGGCAAGACTGTCGGATTGCGTCGAACTGGTCGATATCGATGCCAGGCTACTGGCTGTCCTGGCCGTGCCCATCGCATGCACCCAGGGGTGCAGCATGACGTGCACGAACACCAACATTAGTAGCCATCCTCGGAGTTTCACACAATTCCTCGCCCAAGCGGCATACGCCGGGTGATAACTATTCTTACCGACAGCGGCGAGAAATGTAAAGCGAGGGTAGCCAAAGGTGTAGTTGCAACCAGAAAATGTTGTACTAAGTGCAACGAGATTATGTCACCCCTTATCGTTTAAGTAACGGCCGCTAAAGCGGGGCGGCCGGAGAGGTTGTAGATGCGGGGCCTCTTGGTTTTTCTTTTCTGCGCGGTGGTGATGGACGCAGGGTGGGGTTGGGCGTGTTCTTCGAGCGCCAGAGGCAGCGCGCGAAAAAGGTGGTCTGCGCGATAAACGCGTAGTGTGCCATCCAGTTGATGCGAGCGTTCGACGGTTTCTCGGGCATAGCCGCGATGACCGGGCAAAGGTGGCAGGGCGATAGAATGGGCGCCCAAAGGTGACTGTGTGGTGGGCTGCGACGACGCGCTGATAGTTTCTCAGCGGGCGGAAAAACGAACTCCGCATCCACCAGATTCCCGCCTACTCTCCTCAAGCCAAGGGCCGCATCGACGCGCCTGGCTCCCTTGCCAGGACCGTCTGGTCAGCGAACTCCGCCTGGCTCAAGCCATCACTCTTGCCCAGAAGCAGTTGATCTTGAGCCTGGCCCGCGGCAAGTATCAGGGCTTCAACGAGCCGCAAGCCAACCCCGTGCTCGCCCGTTTCTGCGCCGACTACAACCCGCGCTTTGCCCCGCCTCGCCGCCGACGCCAGGCGCGACTTCCGCTCCCTGCCCCTGCGCTTCGATCTCGCCCGCTGCCGCGGCTGAAGCGGCGCTACCGGCCCGATTCCATCGCCTGGGTACAGCACGGCAATCGCCGTTGCACCTGCCGTTCAGTCAGTTGCAGGACGCGCGGCTTCGCGTACGCTCAGCCTCCCGGCCGCTGCATTCCCAATCACTTTCGCCCGTTGGAACTCTTTCTGATCATCGTCACCATCCTGACGGGGTGACGAAATAGGGTGGCAAAGTCTCGTTGCAGTTAAGGGGTGACATTATCTTGGAGCATCTACAGTGCGGGCGGCGACTGCTTCCGTTCCCAAACGTTCCCTGATAAACTTGCAAGTTGCTGTAGGCGCGTAGCTCAGTTGGTTAGAGCGCTACCTTGACACGGTAGAGGTCAGGAGTTCGAGTCTCCTCGTGCCTACCAT
>Ga0182013_10002904_pt1 | contig 21918 bp, 22 predicted proteins | sample 612S2MmetaG_FD_120487 | JGI IMG/M metagenome (GOLD analysis project Ga0182013, IMG submission 120487) | Permafrost microbial communities from Stordalen Mire, Sweden - 612S2M metaG | ecosystem: Environmental > Terrestrial > Soil > Wetlands > Permafrost | place: Sweden: Stordalen | collected... | reverse complement strand
GCGATCTGTGGGCCTTGGAAGCCATCCTCAATCCTGCGCAGCCTGCTTCCAAGAAGGTCGCTGCGTAGTAACATCAACCTAACCGCCGCCTGCCACTTTCAACTACGCGCGGGACATGCTCAACTTCCCGATGTCGCAGTCGTTGCTCTGCTCACATTGGCCTTCTTCTCGGTTGCGCGCAACAGCCAGGTATCGTCTTGCCGCGTTTGGCTCGTGGGCTGGTTGATGATCGTCGTGCACTTCGGCGCATTCATGTTTCTGCCGGCGGCAGGCGCGGCCGGCATTGTCAGTCTCGTCCTCGGCACCTCCGCGCTGGCATGGGCAGGCATCCTTTTCATGTGGGCGTCGGTTCCCTATCGCGGCCGAGTGTCCAGTCGCTGGATGCTCGCCGCGCTGATTGCGGGCAACACGTTCTACATAGTGGTTCTTTGCCTCGCGCCTGCCTCCGATTGGCTGCTCAAACCAGCCGCCATTCTCATGGGCACCTTGCCGTTGGTGGTTTCGCTTGGAAGCATCCGCGCGTTGAGCCATCCCCTTCGCTGGTCGCTCGTCCTTCTTTACTGCGTGCTTTCCGTCTTCCTCCTGACAGTCGAGAATCGGCCCGGCGCCGGCCCTGTTCTGGCCATGAACGCGGTCCTCTTCACCGTGTACTTTGGCTGCTGCATTCATTTCTGGTATGCCTACCGGCGCGCCACGGCAGGAGCGGTCATTACCGTCCTGGGATTTCTTGTCTGGGCCAATGTCTTTGCGGCAGGGCCAGCCGTGCTCATGTTCTTCCCCCACATCCATTTGGAGAGCGAGGTGTGGAATCTGCCCAAGTACGTTGTCGCCGTAGGCATGATCCTGATCCTGCTCGAAGACCAGATCGAGCACAACAGATTCCTCGCCTTGCATGACGAGCTCACCGGGCTGCCGAATCGCAGGCTGTTTGCGGATCGGCTGGCGAGTGCACTGGAGCGCGCGCGGCGCACCGGTTCACAGGCAGCGCTGCTGCTGATCGATCTGGACCAGTTCAAGCAAGTCAACGACACCATGGGGCATCACATTGGCGACGATTTGCTCAAGCACGTGGGCCGGCTCTTTGCGGGCAGAGTGCGGCGCACCGATACGGTGGCACGAACGGGCGGCGATGAGTTTTCCGTGATCTTGGAGGAACCCGTGAGCCGCAGCGATGCGCTGCGCGTGGCGCGGACCCTGACACAACTATTGGAGGATCCCGTCCTGCTCGAGGGCCACACGGTCCGCATTGGCGCCAGCGTTGGCATTGCGGTCTTTCCTGACGATGCCGCCGACGCAGAGGCCTTGTGCATTGCCGCCGACCTGCGCATGTACACCAGCAAGGGCGCAGTCAGGAGCCGGGAAGAGCGAAGTGCGCAGGCGACAGTCCAAGTGGACGGATTTCAGGCAACCGGTCCGGACCCCGGGTTGCGCCTGGCGGAGTAGAAGCTCCGGCCGGCAGATAGAAAAAGGCCCGAGCGCGATGCCCGGGCCTTTTCGTCGCTTGACGGCTGTGCGTGATCCCTATGCGCCGCCGGGTCCGCGTCCGGGACGGCGACGGCGGCGGCGGCGGTTCACGACGCCGGGCTGTGCTCCTCCGCCCGTTTGCTGGCCGCCAGGAGCAGGCGCGCCCTCCACCCGGTTGAAGTTGGGTTCGTTCTCTTCATCGAACTCCGTGCCGCCTTCGCCTTCGAAATCGTCGCCGCCTTCGATCAGGATGGTGCTCTGATTCGAGCTTGGCTGGCGTTCGTCGAACTCGTGGCGCGGGCGAGCCGGCGCTGCAGGCGCGGGCGCAGCGGCCACCGCCGGCTCCTCGGTTTCAACCGGGGCCGAATGTACCAGTTTCGCTTTCTGCTCCTTGATCAACGCCTTGCGGCTGAGCTTGATGCGGTTGCCTTCGATGGCCAGAACCTTCACCATCACCTGATCGCCTTCGCGCAGCTCGTCCTTGACTTCCTTGACGCGATGCTCGGCGATCTCGGAGATGTGCAGCAGGCCGTCGGTGCCCGGGAAGAGCTCGACAAACGCGCCGAACTCGGCCAGGCGAACGACCTTCCCGAGGTACGTCTTGCCTATTTCGGGAACCGCGGTGAGGTTGCTGATGATCTCGAGAGCTTTCTTGAGGCCCTCGGCATCGCTCGACGCCACACTGACCTTGCCCGTGTCGTCCACATCGATCTTGGCGCCCGTCTGCTCGACAATGCCGCGAATGGTTGCGCCGCCCTTGCCGATGAGGTCGCGGATCTTGTCGGTGGGAATCATCACGGTCACAATGCGCGGCGCATACTTCGAGCGCTCCACGCGCGAGCCGCTGAGTGCGGCATCCATCTTGTCGAGAAGGAAAAGCCGCCCGCGGCGCGCCTGTTCCATCGCCTGCGCGAGAATCGCGTGGGTCAAACCGCCGATCTTGATATCCATCTGCAGCGCGGTGATTCCCTTGCGTGTTCCGGCGACCTTGAAGTCCATGTCGCCGTAGTGGTCTTCGGCGCCGGCAATGTCGGTAAGGATGGCGTAGTCGTCGCCCTCCTTCACCAGGCCCATGGCCACGCCGGCCACTGCGCCCTTCAAAACAATGCCTGCGTCAAAGAGCGCCAGGCTGGCTCCGCAGACCGAGGCCATCGACGATGAGCCGTTGGACTCCAGAATGTCGGAGACAATCCGGATCGAGTAGGGCGACTCGTCGGGGCCCGGCAGAACGGCGCTGATGGCGCGCTCCGCCAAGGCTCCGTGGCCCACCTCGCGGCGGCCCACGCCGGTCATACGGCCGGTTTCGCCTACGCTGAAGGGCGGAAAGTTGTAGTGGAGCATGAAGCTCTTCTTCTTCTCGCCTTCGTACGACTCCAGCCGCTGGCTGTCGTCCATGGTGCCCAGCGTCGCGGTGACGAGCGCCTGGGTTTCACCGCGCGTAAACAGCGCCGAGCCATGGGTGCGCGGCAAAACGCCCGTCTCGATGGTGATGGGACGAATTTCGTCGAAGGCGCGCCGGTCGGGCCGGGTGCGCTCCTTTGTCACCTGCTCGCGGAAGATCCGCTCGCGCAGCAGTTCGTAATAATGCGCCAGCTTCTTCTTCGCCACCGCGTCCTCGGCAGGAATTCCGGCCGCAAGCTCATCCTTGATCTGCTTGATCAGCGCATAGCTCTCGGTCTTGCCGTGCGTCTTGGTGTCGAGAGCGTCCTTCAGCCGGTCGCCGATCTTCGTCTTCAACTCTCCGTAATACGCTTCGTCGCACTCGGGCGCCGTAAACGCCCGCTTCGGCTTGCCGGCCTTGGCCACAAGCTCATCGATCGCGGCGCAAATCTTTTTTACTTCAGTATGGCCAAACTCGATGGCCGCCAGGATGACCTCTTCGGTCTCTTCCTTGGCGCCCGACTCGATCATCACGATGCCGTCTTTGTGGCCGACCACCATGATGTTCACCGTGGTCGCGGCGCGCTCGGAGTGGGTGGGGTTCACCACGAACTCGCCGTTGACGCGGCCCACGCGGACAGCGCCCACGGTGGCGTTAAAGGGAATGTCAGAGAGCGCCACAGCCGCGGCTGCCGCGTTGATTCCAATCACGTCGGGATCGTTCTCCTTATCCGCGGAGAGCACCAGCGCAATCAGCTGTGTTTCATTGCGAAATCCATCTGGGAAGAGCGGACGCAGAGGCCGATCGATCTGACGGCAGGTCAGAATCTCTTTTTCGCTGGGCCGGCCCTCGCGCTTGATGAAGCCGCCGGGAATGCGCCCGCCGGCATAGGTGTATTCGCGGTAATCCACCGTGAGCGGAAAGAAATCGATGCCCTCGCGGGGATCGGGAGAGGCCACGGCGGTGGCCAGAACCACGGTTTCGCCCGTGGTCACCAGTGCGGCGCCAGAGGCTTGCTTGGCCATGCGCCCGGTCTCAAAGACCAGGCGTTTGCCGCCGGCAAGCTCGACGGCCACTTCATGCTTCGTAGACATAGAGTCCTCTTTTCGTTGTGTTCGCTTGGGAAACTTGTGCGGGGAGCGCGATGCGCGCGCAAGGGACACCCGTGCGCAAGGCCGGGAGCTTGGTGCAAGCTGCCGGCCGCGGCTTGGTCCGGTGTACCGTATCGGATGGGGACCGGGACCAATGTCCGGTCTGGGGGCTTCCGTTTCAACGTATGCTTTCTGATTACTTGCGGATCCCGAGTTTGCCGATTACGTCGCGATAGCGATCGGAATCGTGCGTCTTCAGGTAGTCCAGCAGGCGGCGGCGCTTGCTGACCAGCATCAAGAGCCCACGCCGCGAAGCGTGATCTTTCTTGTGCGTCTTGAAATGCTCGGTCAGGTCGCTGATGCGCTCGCTCAGAATCGCGATTTGGACTTCCGGCGATCCGGTATCCGTCTCGTGGGTGCGGAAGCGATTGATCAGGTCAGTCTTTTTTTGAGTCGCCAGCACGGCGTAAATTACTCCTCTTGTTCTCTCAGGTCCACTCTTCAGTGTCTATTGTGAGAGTAACATGAATGCGCGGACCCTCGCCATTCGTCCGGATATCCCGAACCCGTGACCGAAACCCACCCCGTCAGCGCGCGCCGAAACGGAAGAGCCGACCGTCGAATCGCTCCCGAATTACGTTTGCAATCTTCACACCCTCCGCCTCGGGATGCTCGGGATTCAGCAGAACATTCCACGTGTGGGGCATGATTGCAGATGGTACGCGGGCAAGCGGCGTTTCGCGCGAAGCAAGCCACGCATCGCCGATACGCTGAGTTACCTGCTGTTGTCTCTTGCAGTCCGCCTCAGCCAGCGGCATAAGGTCGCGGACAGCGAGTGCTTCTGAAATCTCGACCTCCAGCAGCGTAAATGTTCGCGGAAGATCGTCCTCCCTGTCAGTCAGGTGCACCAGCGCCTCCAGCATCGCTCCGGCGGGGGACTCCGCCAGGTACGTCACGCGCTTGCCCAAGCTCGTCCAGCGCGACGAAAATTTTCTTCCGCCCCACCCGCCGAGATCGATGTGATTGCTAATGCGCCAGAGAGTAGCCATCCCGCCTGCCGTGATCTTGCCCTTCCTTCAACCCTTAAGCAAAAACGCCTTCGTCTATCTGGTAAAGGAACTCCTCCACGGCGCGCTCTCCTGCCTCTGTCCGCAGCAGTGCCAGCGGAGAACGCTCATCGAACCGGCGCTTGGGGTGCAGCATCCATCCCTTTCCGTCCTCGCGGTCCCCATAAACCTTCACCGCCAACTCATACATCTTTGCCACGCGCGCCAGCCGGTCCGACTCATCGATGCTTAACGGCTCCTTGCGCTCCCGCCGATGCTTCAGCGTCCGCGGAGGAATCACCACCTCCAGCAATTCCTTCACAGGGATTCCCGAGTAGGCAGAAAACTCGTTAATCGTCGAAAGCGGAAGTCCCCGCTCGATATCCTTCCAGTCAAACTCGAAGGGCTGTGGCGACAACGGAATCGATGCAGCTTGGCTCATAAAGACATTATGCCACAGGTTTATCGGCAAATTGTCCATTGATTTCGATCTTATTGATTTATAAGGAGAGATTGTCTGCATTACGCGCGCTAATCGTGCCCAATACCGGCCAAATTATTGCGCTTGCGCGTCGAGCCAGTAATTTGCGCGCGCCACAATGCGCGCGCCGTAATCCTGCGCGGTGCGCACGCGAATGGTGTGCAGGCCGGGCGTCAGATCCGAAGGCCGGAAGGTAATCAGATAGCGATTGCGCGCGTCCTTGGCTGCCGACATCACGCGCGCCTCGAAGCGCTTGTCGCCGATGAAGGTTGTGTACTCGCCGCCGCTCATCCCGGCCAGTTCTTTGGCGACATTCTTTTTGAACGCATTGATTGCCATCACCAGAGTCGACATCAGGCTCATGGTGCGATCATCGACTTCGGAGTCCTTGGCGTCGTGGCTCAGCTCGGCCAGCGCCGGCGAAAACGATACGCTCAACACCAATACATCGGACTCGCCGATCCTGCGAATCAGTTGCGCGGGCTTGGTGTGCTTGCTGCCGTGATCGCGTTCCTCGCTAATGAGCAGGAGAACGCGGCGGAATTCCTTGGGTTGCGTTTCGAGCAGGGCCACGGAGTAGTTCACGGTGTCCAGGATGGCCGCGCCGCCATCGCCGGGTTGCAATCGCTGCAAGTCCGCGTTGATCTGGTCGCCGTTGGGGGTGTAGTCCCGAAGCAAGCGGGGCACGGAATCGAAGCCCACCAGCGCCGCCCGGCTGCGCGGGTCGGTGAGAAAGACATCGAGCAGCGGTCCCATTTTGGCGAGCTTGTCGAACTCCAGAACGCTGGCGCCTCCCTGCTCCACGGCGACAACCAGCGCCACGGGCGCAGTGTCCATCTCTTCCTGCACGCGGATCTTTTGCGGCACGCCATTGTCTTCAAGAACGAAGTCGCCGGCCTTCAGGCCGTAGACGATGCCGCCGCCGCGCTTCTCCACGAGCGTCGGCACCAGCACCTCGGTGGTTGAGACGCGCAAATTCGCCGCTTCGCCTTGCGGGACAGGCATGGACTCGGGAGGCTCGACAGGGGGCAGTTGCTGCGCGAGGATGGCCTGGCCCCAGAGAAGAATAAGGGCGACTGCAAGGAAGGTTGGCCTGAATTGGACGAAACTCACGCGGGAAACGGCTCCAGCTTCGATAATAAGGGATGCCCAGGCCGCGCTTCCGCGCCGGTTGTCGATTCCACATTGCCGTGCCACAGCACCGCACGGTTGTACAGGCTGCGGAGAAAGGCCGAAGCTGCGATCGAATCATCAAAAAACAACGTGCAGGGGCTGAAGCCCCAGACTCATTTTGCTGCAGTTACGGCACGACTGAAGTCGTGCCCTTTCACGTTTCGACGCTCAACGAGAGTTTTTCCGCAGCCTGCGTAGCCCTATTCCGGCCTTAGATCGGTCCCATGTTCGGCACCATGGTGACGATCTCCGGCGGATAGGTCTGCACCTCGAGGTCGATGCTCGCAATCTCGGCCCCGCAGTCCCGTTGCTGGCTTCGCGTGCACTGGCAAAGCTCGGTAAAGCGTATGTGGCCGTTCGGGCTCAGTTCCAAACCCGCCGCAACCAGCACACTGTAAATGTCCACGCATGACTGGCGCTCGAACTCGAAGAGCATGTTCACCAGGCCGGTATCGTTCGCGCCGCGGCTCAACACCCAGCCGCCGCACCCCAGGATCGCGCCGGTAAGAAACTGCACCAGCCGCGAAGGCTCCTCGGTGCTCACCGCCTTCATCTCCATGGCCCAAGGAATGCTGATCGACCGGCTCGTGCTCTGCTCTGGCGTCGGATGTCTCACATTCTCTTTATCGGTGACGGGGAGAATGGCATCAAACCTGTCGCGGACTTGCACGCCGCTTGACCGCCTTTGGCACAACTCGAGCGGTTCCACCCATCCGAGCAGCCGGCCAAGGTAATTGGATGCGGCCTCGGCGCGCGGGTCCGCGACCCTGCCGCAAGCGCCTCCCATGACCGCCGGCACACACGACGAGGCCTTTTGATGTAGCGTGTAAGAGATCGTGATTACCGGCTCCGGAATCGACCTCGTCGAGATCGCGCGCATCCAGCACGCCATGGATCGCTACGGGCCGCGCTTCCTCAATCGCGTTTACCTCGCCTCAGAGCAGGCTTATTGCCTGCGCAAGCGCAACTCCGCCGAGAGTTTTGCCGCCCGTTTTGCGGCCAAAGAGGCCGCCGCCAAGGCGCTCGGCACCGGCATCAGCTTCGGAATCAACTGGCTTGAGATCGAAGTCGTCCGTGAGCCGAGCGGCAAGCCAAGCTTGCGTTTCCATGGCCGCGCCGCGGAGATTGCCGCTCGCCAGGGCGTCATCGGCGCCCAACTCTCTGTCACGCACACGGCCGACCTTGCCATGGCCAGCGTAGTATTGGAAGACGGGCGGTAGTTTCGCCCATTCTGCTATCCTCTAGGCGTTGACCGGCTGTTTTCCGTACGAGGGGTAACGTGCCAAGCCGCAAAGAGATTCAGTGGTCACAACTGAAGGTTGGATTGCTGGTGCTGGCCGCCGTGGCCGTGCTCATCGGTCTGATTTTCCTCATGAACGGCGCCGGCGGCGGCCTGTTCGGTCACAAGCGTGTTCTCCGCGCCTACTTCGCCAATGCCGCCGGCCTCAAAGACGGCGCGGTGGTTTCGCTCGACGGCGTGACCATCGGCAATGTGCTCAAGACCCGCGTGGTCCCCGAACGAAACCCTTATCCTGTCGAAGTCACCGTGCAGGTGGGTGACGAATCCTGGCCTTTCATCCACACCGATTCGACTGCCCGCATTGCCCCGGCAGGCGTTCTCGGCGACAGCTTCGTCGATATCGACTCCCGCCACGCGACCGGCCCCCAGCCCGCCAACGATGCCGAGCTGGCGATCTCCGGTTCGCCCACCATCGAGCAAGTGCTCGGCAGCAGCCAGCTCACCATCGAAGAAATCAACCAGTTGATGCGCAAGATTGAGACGCTGATCGACACGCTGAACAGCACGCGCGGCACCTTCGGCGAAATCCTCAACGACCCGGCGATGAAAAAGAATATCGTTTCCATCGCCTCCAATCTGCAGACATTGACTCAGGCAATCGCCGACGGCAAAGGGTCGCTGGGAAAACTCGTCAACGACGATTCGCTCTATACCAAGCTCGATTCCACCGTGGATCAGTTAAATTCCATCGTCTCCGGCATGAACGCCGGCCAAGGCACCGCCGGCAAACTGCTGAAAGACGAGACCCTCTACAACAATTTCAACACCGCCGCGTCGAACCTCAACCAGTTGCTGGCTTCGATCAATTCGGGTCAGGGTTCCATGGGCAAACTCGTCAAAGATCCCGCGATGGCGCAAAAACTCGACGACGCCATCACCAATCTCGACGGCATTCTCAAGAGCGTCAACTCCGGCCAGGGCACGATGGGCCAGTTGGTGCAGAATCGCGCGCTCTACGACCACCTTGACCAGACCGCGGACCAGGCCCAGCAGCTCATCAAGGGCATCCGCGAAGATCCCAAGAAATACCTCATCATCCGCCTGAAGATGTTCTAGAATTCGCTTCGCGGCCTGCAGAATTGTTGAACCGTCACGTCTACTTTCCCGTATCTTCCAACTGGAGGTCCGATGCGCATGATCAAAATAGCTGTGCTTGTTGCCTCTCTTGCCGCAGCTACCCTGCTCCTCGCCCAACATTTCGCTCCCTCTGCTCAAGCCGCAGGGGCGAATGTGCCGGTTTATGCGGCCAACGGCGATCTGCTGCCCGTGGGGAATTATCGCGAGTGGATTTACCTGACCTCGGGCATCGGCATGAGTTACACAGCCAAGCCGCCGGACATGACGATGTTCGATAACGTGTTCGTCAATCCTGAAGCCTACCGAAGCTTCCTGGCGACGGGTACATGGCCCGACAAGACGGTTCTGGTGCTGGAGGTTCGCGAAGCGAAGAGCAAGGGCTCAATCAACCAACATGGCCATTTCCAAGGCACGCAAGTGATGGGCTTTGAAGTGCACGTGAAGGATGTGAGCCGCTTCCCCGGCGGATGGGCGTTCTTCGATTTCGACTCGCCCGACAAGAACGGTACATTGATTCCGCAGGGAGCGCCCTGCTATAGCTGCCACGCGGCACATGCGGCTGTCGACACCACCTTCGTGCAGTTTTACCCCACGCTACTGCCCATTGCCGAGGTGAAGAAGACATTGAGTGCGGTGTACTTGAAGGAAGAGGCGGCGGCACAGGCCAAATAGTCTAAGTCGATGCTGGACCACGGAATACTTTCCAGAACTCCAGAAACGCCCCGATCCGCACTACCTGGAAGAAGTCGTTCGCCACTAGATAAAGAACCAGCGACGCGGCTGCCACGGCGTGCATGGCGCCCTCGCCCAGTTCATCGCTGAACGGCAGCGGCGCGGCGGAAAACACCATCGCAACCACAACCAGCGCCAGCTTCACAATGCCCAGCACCAGGTTGATCTCGACCAGCTTGCTCGCAAAAGGCTTTCCTAAGCGCAGACTCTGGCCGAGAGCCGAGAGCACGGAGCGGCGTTCGAGCCCTGCCACGAGCGGCGCAATCGAAAAAGGCCAACTGGCGAGCGCAAAGGACGTGAAGAACCCGAGCGACAAAAAGATCGCCCAGATAAAGTAGCCCACCAGGTCCGGCTCGCCCTCGACGCCGATGTGCGTCGCGGCGACCCACTGCATGGAGCGGAGCCAACCCCAAACCGCCAGAGCGAACAGCGCCAGCCACGCCCCATTGAACGCCATCATTCTGAAGGGTCGAAAGCGCATCCGGGCGTCGATGCGCTGGAGCAGAAGCCCGCGGCCCAACCCCGAAACCACGATCCAAATCGCCGCGGCTGCAGGCAGCAACCAGCGCAGCACGGCGAGTACATGCGGCTGGTAAAACGCGAGCCCATTGGAAATCTGTGTCGCTGCAACCCACGGATTCTGCGTATCGAGAGAAGCGAGCCCCGATGACTCGAGCGGAAACGCCGCAAGAATCTGCTGCGCCTGTTGCCAGCAAACGAGAAGGAACGGAATCCCGAAGAGCCAGCGCCAGCCAACCTCAATCGCAACCAGCGAAGGCCGGCGAAAGACTCCGCCCATGTGTTCCACGAGCAGTTGGGTTCCGCGCACCGGCCGCGCCGCTTGGGGCTCCGCCATGGCGCCTGACCTCATTTCACAACCAGGTTCACGGCCCTGCCCGGCACCACAATCACCTTCGCAACATTCTTCCCTGCCGTGCGCGCGCGCACCTTCTCATTGGCCAGCGCGGCAGCCTCGATCGCCTTCGCATCCGAGCCTGCCGCCACACGCACCACCGCCGTCAGCTTGCCGTTGATCTGCACCGGAATCTCGATCTCGTCTTCTTTCGCCAATCCTGGATCGCTCTTCGGCCAGGGCGCGCGCAGAACGCTTCCCTCGCCGCCCAGTTGCTCCCACAACTCCGCCGCCAGGAACGGCGCGAACGGCGCCAGCAGCAGAACCAATGTGGTCAGCAGTTCGCGCACCACCGGCGCGGGAATCTCGCCCGCCGCCAGTTGCGCATCGGCATCCTGCAATTCGTTCACCAGCTCCATGATCGCCGCCACGCAGGTATTGAAGTGCCACCGGCCCTCGAAGTCCTGTGTGATTTTGGCGATCGTCTGGTGCAGTTTGCGGCGAAGCTTCGAAGAGGGGCCGGAAAGACTTCCCCCAGGGGCTAAAGCCCCGGAATTCCCTTCGCGCTCTTCGGCACGACTGAGGTCGTGCCCTTTCAAAACATCGTTCTCGCGGGCGGCCGATCGCGCTTGCGGCGCGTGCTTCGTTGCCAGCCGCCACACGCGTCCCAGGAATCGGCTCACGCCGGCCACGCCGTCTTCCTGCCAATCCAGATCGCGGTCGGGCGGGGCCGCAAAGAACGCGTACATCCGTGTGGCGTCGGCGCCGTAGCGGGCCACCATGTCATCGGGCGAAACCACGTTGCCCTTCGACTTCGACATCTTGGCGCCGTCTTTAATGACCATGCCCTGCGTGAACAGCCGCCGCACCGGCTCGCCGTTCTTTATCAGTCCCAGGTCCCGCATCATCCTGGTCCAGAAGCGCGAGTAGATCAGGTGCAGAATGGCGTGCTCCACGCCGCCGATGTACTGGTCGATGGGGAACCAGTACTGCGCCGTGGCCGAATCGAACGGCGCCTTCGCGTTCGTCGCGTCCGTGTAGCGATAGAAGTACCAGCTCGAATCGACGAAGGTATCCATCGTGTCGGTCTCGCGGCGCGCCGGCCCGCCGCACTTCGGGCAGGTCGTGTTCACAAACGACGGCACGCGACCCAGCGGCGAGCCGCCCTGCTGCGTGATCTCGATCTTCTCCGGCAAAATCACCGGCAACTGGTCGTCGGGCACCTGAACCAGCCCGTCGCCTTCGCAATGGGACAGACAGTAAAGCATGGGAATCGGCGTGCCCCAGTACCGCTGCCGGCTGACGCCCCAATCCTTCAAGCGAAAGATCACTTTCGCTTCCCCAAATCCCTGCTGCGCCGCAACTTTCTGGAGTTGCTTTTGCGCCTCCGCGCATGTCAACCCGTTGTATGCGTCGGAATTCACCAGCACGCCATCCTCTGAACAGAATGGCTGCGTCTTCGTCTCTTCAGTGTCAGCGACCGGCTTGATCACTTGGCGAATCTCGATGCCGTACTTGTTTGCAAACTCGAAGTCGCGCTCGTCGTGCGCCGGCACGCTCATGATGGCGCCGGTGCCGTAGTCCATCAGGATGTAATTCGCCACCCAGATGGGCACGCGCTCGCCGTTATAGGGATTGAGCGCAATCCGGCCGGTCGCCACGCCGTGTTTCTCAATGGCGCCTACGTCGCCGGCTTCCCGGGCTTTTCTCTGCTCTTCGAGAAGCTCCGCGACCTGCACCTTCAGCTTTGCATCGGCCTCAGCAAATGCGGCCACCAGCGGATGCTCCGGCGCCAGTTGCACGCTGGTCGCGCCAAAGATCGTGTCCACGCGCGTAGTAAAGACGCGAATCTTTTCCGTGCCGCGCTCAAGGCCGAAGTCGATCTCCGTGCCTTCGCTGCGCCCGATCCAGTTGCGCTGCATGGTGCGCACTTTTTCCGGCCAGCCGTCCAGCTTGTCGAGGCCGTCCAGCAATTCCTGCGCGTACGCGGTGATGCGCAGGAACCACTGCTCCAGATCGCGCTGCTCCACTTTGGTCTCTTCGTGCCGCCAGCAGCATCCGTCCACCACCTGCTCGTTGGCCAGAACCGTGGCGCACTCCCGGCACCAGTTCACCTTGCTCTTCTTGCGGTAGACCAGTCCCTTCTCAACCATGCGCAGAAAGAACCACTGGTTCCAGCGGTAGTACTCGGGCAGGCATGTCGTGACTTCGGTGGCCCAGTCGTAACTCAACCCCAGGCGCAGCATCTGCCGCTTCATGGCAGCGATGTTGGCGAGGGTCCACTCGCGCGGCGGGGTGTTGTTCTTGAGCGCGGCGTTTTCGGCCGGCAGCCCAAAGGCGTCCCAGCCCATGGGGTGGAGCACGTTATAGCCGCGCATCCACATCTGCCGCGCCAGCGCATCGCCGATCGCGTAGTTGCGCACGTGGCCCATGTGCAGTTGGCCGCTGGGATAGGGCAGCATCTCCAGCACGTAGTATTTGGGTTTGTTGCTCTCGGCCGGCTCCGCCGCGTAGAGCTTCGGATCCGCGGCCCACCGCTTGAGCCATTTCTCTTCGATTGCCGCCGGGTCGTAACGCAGTTCTTTATCGTCCGCCATGTCTTGTCCAGTGTAAACGGCGGATGTGTCGGCTTTAGCCCAGCAGGCCGCTGAACCACTCTCGCGTAGGATCATACAACTTGATTAGTTGCCCATTCTCTTTCTTGGCGACTAAGCGATAACCCTGACTCAGGTCGCTATGATCGTAGACCCACACGTTCGGGAGTTCGAACATCGCTCTTTTCAAGTTGTTTAAGGTCCGTGGAAAGCGCTCTGCCAGTTTTCCCGGCGGAACGTCATGGCCGCCCTGAAGAACACGCATGGCAACGCGCTCTTCGGAGATCTCCGGCCCAGCCACGCCGATGAAGATCAACACCACCGTGTAGCCGAATTCATGCGCGGCTTTCAGGAATTTGAGTTTATCTCCGACGGGATCGGAGAATACCGTCTCGAAGATAAAGCTCTCGCGCAACGCCACCAATTCCCGCCGGAGTGTATCAGCCCTCTCCGCTGCAACATAGGGGTCCATGCCAAGAGAATGTGCAAGCACATCCGCGTTGACAAAACGCAGGCCGGTCCTTGCCAAGTGCGCGTCAAAAAAAGTACTCTTTCCCGATCCGTTCGGCCCCGCCAAGGCAACGACAATCGGTCTCCGGTCGAGCAGCGAGTTCAGACCCACGCCTGGCGTTCCTTAGGCTTAGGCCTGGATCTCGCTTGGGTCATGGTGGAGGCTTTCCTTGCCTTGAGACTATTCTTGGTCCGAAGTTTGGCCGCCTTCTCGGACTGGCTTGGCAGGCCATCTGCAACCTCCACAACCGAGAACACGCGGTTCACAAAACGGCCCACCATCTGCTTGCCATCCTCATCGGTTCGAATGAGAAGGCCTGCCCTGCCGGGGTACGGTTCGAAGTGTGGATAGGGTTGACTAGCAAGCGTATCGGCCAAGCGCTTCCGGCCAGCTGACGTATTCACTGAAGCCAGCGCCTCTGACAGTGGTTGCGTTCCTGCATTCCTGCGCAATGCTAAGACCTGCCTGCCTTCCAGCAGCATGTCCAGAGACTGCCCCAGCTTCGCCCAGAATTCCACCTGTCCGGCGATGGAACGCTCCTCCACCTCACCGGCAATCCGGGCATCCAACACCAACGCATCCGATAATTTCACCGGTTGACTCATGCACTGACGGTAGCATAATGCCACCCATTTTTCAACCAAGGGGTTGAGTCATTTCACCAGGCTCTTCAGCACGCGCACGTTCCGCTCCTCGTCGCCGGGATCGTCTACCGGCGTCTCGGCGATGAACGCGCAATGATCGAAGCGCGCATCGTTGAGCAAACGGCGGAAGGGCTCAAGGCCCATGGTTCCCTCGCCGATGTGCTCGTGCCGGTCGAGCTTCGATCCGCGCGCCGCCTTGGCGTCGTTGCAGTGCCACACGCGCACGGCTTCCAGAGTCACCGTCGCCGCGGCCTGCTTGATCGTCTCCTCGTAGCCCTCGGCCGATACCAGGTCGTATCCCGAAACCCAGGTGTGACAAGTGTCAAGGCACACGGCCACCGGCGCGTGATGCCTCAGCCGTTCGACCAACTCTGCGACCTGCTCAAAGCTGCCGCCCAGCGAGAACTCCGCACCAGCCGTATTCTCAATCAGGATGTGAAACGGAGTTGACTGCCACGGAAGCCCCTCGATGGCGCGCTCAATCGACTCGGCGGCCAGCTTCAGGCCCTCGTCGCGCGTCAGGCCCTTCCATGAGCCCGGATGCAGCACCAGATACTCTGCGCCCAATGCGAGCGCCCGCTCAATCTCGCCGCGAAAGGCTGCCACGCTCTTCTCGCGCACCTCGCTCGACTGGCTGCAGACATTCACCAGGTAGCTGGTGTGGATCACGAGAGGGCCGACGTCGAGCTTGGCGCGCAGCTCGCGCATGCGCTCGGCTTGTTTAGGGTCGATTTTGGGGGCGCGCCACATGCGCGGGCTCGAGGAGAAGATCTGGAAGGTGTTGGCGCCGATCTCCTGCGCCCGCTCGACGGCATTCGAGGCTCCGCCGGTTGTTCCCAGGTGTACGCCGATTCGCTTCGTCATGGGGACAGTCTACAAGGCGGCTGTGCTCCACAGGCTCACAGCTTCACACTTTCTGTGTCGATGCGCGGTTGTGCCTGCAAGTTAATGAGTCTGGATTGGTTCCACGCCACACAGTTTCACAGCCCGTTTTTTTAAGGCAGGGACCGAGGGACCAAGAAGGCCGACTTTCGACCTGCGCCCCGGGGGGAGGGGGTGGCTGCGGCGGTACGGACCGGGGACATACCTGACCTGACACTGGCACCCACACTCGCTCTGCCCCTGATCTCCGATCTCTGGATTCATTGTGCGGCAAGGCGAGGAAATTACCGGCAAATCGAGGGAGGGTTTTGGGGTGATTAATTTTAGTGGGTTGCGGCGGAGGGGCGCGGTAGGGGGATTGAAAGAGCGAGCCGGGAGGCCGGGGTGACGGGCTACGCAGCTTCTACGAAAAGCCGCTTGCCCAAGGTGCGTAGCGCCGCATCGATGCGGTCGATCTTGGTGGGGTGGCGAAGGTTCGTGAGACGGTTCACTTCCTGCCTGGTTGTGCCCAGGCGGCGCGCCAGATCGATGGGACGAACTCTCTGACGAAGCATCTCGTTCAACAGAAGGACCTTTGCCGCGATGCTCGGCGAGAGCTCGACCACCGCCTGGCCCCGCTTGGGCTTCGACGGCATGGGAACCGGACGCATGTCGTCGAAGTAGAACTCCATCGACAGCTCGAGGGCTTCTTTGGCCATTTCGAGGGCGTGGGCGCGATTGTTGCCCTGTGTAATGGCGGGGGGAACATCGGGAAAGGTGACAAGGATGAATTTGCCATCTTTGCGGAGATTTACCGGGTAGCCACGCATTGCTTTACTCCTTGCCCTTGAGGTCAAGCTGCTTCTTGATGGTTTCAACCAAACCTTTGCCGAGATCTTTGCTGTGCATTGGGAGGATCGAGATTCGGCCCTGATAGTAAAGCCTGAGATGCGACCCTTCCTGGCGTCCGAACTTGACGCCCTGTTTCGCCAGCCAACGCTTGAATTCCGTGCTCTTCATCGTGCGACTTCCTGGCTACTTGACATCGTACACATTTTTGTTTACCGGCGCAAGGCTCTTTTGAAATCGCAGACCGCGTTTCAATCGATTCGTGTTCCGCGGCGCGGACTCCCCGCCGGCCGTTGCCAGATGCGCGCCGATTCGCTTCGTCATGGGGACGGTTTACAAGGCATTTACAGTTAGGCGCGAAGTTGCAAAGAGCTGACAATTGCGTGACACGCTGCGACGGGCGGTGCAGGTACGCTGGCAATCGTATCTGAAACTCGGTCTCTGCTTCTTCCCAAAATCTCAACCACGAGGATCAAACCTATGAATCTCCCCCAGCTCCAAGAATCGCGAATCTTTCAATCTGCTCGCTCCGCAGGCTGGTTTTCTTTCGCGCTTGCGGCATTGCTGCTAGCCGCTCCAACCGCCTTTGCCCAACCGCCGTCCGTCGATCCCGACGCTCGGTTCCTGCCGCCGCAGGTATGGGACATCTCCACGGCGCCATCCAACGGGGACGTGAACCCCTACGGCGTTGCCTTCGTCGAGGACAGTTTTCCCGTCGGTTCGGGGCCGCTCGCGCATGGCGACGTGCTGGTTTCGAACTTCAACAACGCGCAAAACCTGCAGGGTACGGGGACGACCATCGTCCACATCTCGAAGGCCGGCATCCAGTCCCTCTTCTTTCAGGGAACCGCACCGCTCGGACTCACCACGGCACTGGGCACATTGAGAGCAGGATTCGTCGTGGTCGGCAACGGCCCCACCAGCGACGGCACGTCGGCAACCGCTCAACCTGGCTCGCTCCTGGTCATCAACGCCCAGGGCAAGCTGATTCAGTCGATCGCAAATCCGGCGATCAACTACCCATGGGACATGACGCTCGTTGACAACGGAGGTACTGCGATTGCGTTCGTGTCGAATGCGCTGGACGGCAAGGTGAACCGGCTGGATTTTGCAGTCAATCCCTGGGGTCTGACGCTTCTGAGTTGGCAGACGATCGGGTCGGGCTACGTGCATCAAGGCGATCCGGTGGCGCTGTTCGACGCGCCGGCCGGCAGCGCTTACGATCGAGCGCGCGACATCCTCTACGTGGCTTCTACCGGCGATAACGCTGTTTATGCAATTGATCAAGCTGCGACGCGGAAATCGAGCGCAGGGCTGGGCAAGCCGATCTACAAGGACAATGCACATTTGCATGGAGCGCTGGCGATGGCCTGGGCGCCCAACGGACACCTGCTGGTGACGAATAACGACGCCATCAATCCCGATCCCAATCAGCCGAGCGAGATCGTCGAATTCACGATCTTTGGTGAGTTTGTGAAGGAGATCTCCGTCGATCCGGCGCAGGGTGGTTCCTTCGGTCTTGCAGTGCTTACGGACCAACCTGGATCGATCTTTGCGGCGGTCGACGACAACACGGCATCGTTGTTCCGGTGGAGTTTGAGCAACGATCCGTTCTGAATTATGCGCACGTTGAAGATGGATTCCCCCACCCGAGCCACAAGAACGTGTGTCAAGTTCCGCGACAGCATCAAGGTGCTGCGCGAGAAGGAGTTTTTGTTCGGGTGGGTGAGCGCGGGCATTAGACCTTAACCTTGGTCACATAATGACGGGGAGAACTGTGCAGTTATCAGGTGGGTTCACGGGTTTCAGTTCGACTGTGCCAGCCTTGTTTCTTCCGTTCTTTCCGAGACGAAACCTTCGGTAACTCTGAAGCAATATCTTCAGTAACTTAATCGGAGTTTATCCGGTATTGACAAAGATGAGGCCCGAAGACGCTTCATAGAGACCTCCGGCCACAATAAGCCTGGCGCAGAAAGGAGATATGCGCGTCAAACGAGCATTTAGGCGAGGGTTCGGAGGCTTCTCCCCAACCGGGCTGCGTTGCCGCGCAATCTCTGCCGCTCTACGGAAGTCTTACCCATAGTTACCTGAAATACATTACCTAGGTCGCGTTGATCTGACACAAAACTGGCATTGTCATCCTTGCAGCCAATACGGGACCATGATTGCAGTATTCACAGCTTCTCCCCTTCTGCACCGAAGCGGTTCGGCCGCGCGCTGAGAGAGATAGCATTCTCTGTACGCACTCCAGTGTCAATTTGTGCAGCGAACGTCAAGGAGATGTAGCGGTCAAGTTTTTAGTTCGCATCCTGGGGCCGGCCTTGTTGGGCGTGGCCTTCGCTTCCACTGCATTTGCCGGTGGAATCGAACTCGGGGCATGCGGGCAAAGGAGATATCTAAAATGAAGAAGTTTGGAGTTTGCACGTTTCTGTCCATCGCTGCGCTTTGTGCGCTGCTGTCGTTCAGTCCGAGGAAGGCTTGCGCGGATGCGCTCCTTTATATGCAAATCACAGGCGTTCAGGGAGCGAGCTATGGCGGGGAAGACGTTTATCCCTACTATGGCTCCGCCAATGGCAATAGCGTATTGCTGATGTGTATCAGCTACACCGCCGATATGAACCTCGGAGAGACATGGATCGCAGAGAAAGAGTCCATCCCCGATTCTCCTGCGTTTGAAGAAGCGGCATGGCTTTTCAACGACGCCAATGCTGCCGTTCTGGCAGATAACACTACCCAACAGATCGCCGATCAGTGGGCTGCGTGGGAGCTCTTCTCTCCGAGCGCGGCTGAAAACTCTACCCTCGAAGCGGATCCCGTGATGAGCGAAGCTGTGGCTAACCAGATGGGCCTAGCTGTGGCTGATTACTTTTCCGAGCCTGCGAGTTTCTACCTGGGATTTGTTTTGTATGCTCCAGTACCCGGGACCCAGAATGAGAATGGCACTGCTCAGTTTTTTCTGGGATATGGAGATGAAACACCCAACACGCCACCGGATCCTTACGGCGGAACCCCCACTACACCGGCGTATGGTGTGCTTCCCGAGCCGGGGACTCTGGGATTGATGGGCACCGGACTGCTGGGACTGGTGGGTTTGCTGCGCCGCAAGCTCCTGCGGTAAGCCGCTCGCGTTTGGGTTATTTCGTGACACAAGAACGGCCGAAGCAGTCACCCCTGCTCCGGCCCTTTTTCCTTGCCGCCGAGGTTGGAGCGCCGGGCGCCAAACCCTTCCGCGGTTCCATCGCGGATGGGTGGGAGGCCACATCTCTTCAGATCGCGATCCGCGTCTCGATGGCGTCGTAGTCCGCGTGGACGCCTTTCGATGTCGCATCGAGCAAGCCGGCCTTGGCCAGGGCCTGAACGTCCGCGTGAACGTTGCTGTAATCGCGCCGCAGCGCCTTCGCGAGGGCGCGGACGCTGGTGACATTATTTCGTCGGACGTAGCTTAGCAATTCCATGCGCTTGCCTGTAAGGACGCGGGCCAATGTGTCCCAGCTTTCGAATGCCAGGTGGCGCTCATGGAAGGTTTCTCCTCGCTCGGCGCGATGCCAAGCGTCGATGAACTGCCGGGAAGCTTCCTGCTCCATCTCGCCGCCGACTGTGATTTTGACTTCGTTCATTGGGTACCTCGCAATTTGTGCACATCGGCCCAGAAATCTGCCAAGAGCCGTTCGACCGTCGTAAAGGAATAGGCCGTTTCGACGCCTTGAAAATGCCTGTGGCCGCCCTTGCCCCGCTCGTTGTCGTACCCAACCTCACGAAGCCCCGGCCGCCCATAGAAAAGCGAGTACTTGAGGCCGTGGGCCGACGGAGGAACCGGCGCCGGAACTGCCCACAGAACCATTTCAACGATGGCGCCGTCGTCGTAGTCCATTCGCCGGTAGTAGAGCAGTTGAGCTTTCATCGTGCGCTCTATATGGCATAATACACCATATGGCATATGGGCACAAGCACCGGCCCCGATTGACTGAACCATGCCAACGGCAAACTGCTTTCTTGTGCAAACGATGGTTGAAAAACTGTTTACCGATTACAAGGGGGACGCGATGAGCAAATTATTCGAAGAGATGGCCCAGGGAACGGCGGAAGCCCGCGCGTATATGGAGGGGAAACGCAAGGGATATAAGGTGACGCTGCCGGAGACTGTCGATGTACGCGGCATCCGCAAGCGCCTGCGCCTGAGCCAGGAACGGTTCGCTGGTCGTTTTGGGCTGTCGGTGGATGCGGTCCGTCATTGGGAGTCGGGGCGGCGGCAGCCGGAGGCTGCATCGCGGGCGTTGCTTACGCTCATTGCCGCCGACCCGCAGTTTGTGATGCGGACGCTGGCTAAGAGTGCGTGACGCGGCGACGCCGGGCCCCCTTCCGGACATAGAACGATGGGTAGGGGGAGTCACCCGCCCGCTCATCGCGATGAAACTGCGATGAACGGGGCACAATTTCTTCCAGGTGAGCGCAGTTCTTCCCGGATCTTGACCGGGCCACCTGGCCTTTGGAGTCGGGCCGCCGCCGGCCGGAGGCAGCCGCGCGGGCGCTTCTTACGCTCATTGCTGCCGACCCCAAGTTTGTGATGCGCACGCTGGCTAAGAGTGCGTGAGTCTGTGATGAGACGGTCTCGATATCCGGTCACTGTGCAGCTCGGTCTTGGAGAGGGAGGCATATAATGGCGGCGTGCTAGGAAGTCAGAATTGAAACCATGGGTGTTATGGAATGCGAATCCTTATAATCAGTTCGGTATACACTGGCGATTCCGGAGGGGTTGCTACCCATGTTGTTACCCTCGCCAGAGGTCTGGTTAGGTACATCCCTGATGCGACTGTTCATGTCGTTACGCTAGCATCCCGCGACGAGTCTCTGGCCCCGCAGGAGATTCGAAACGGCTATATACGGAAGAATAGGGGCCGATTGGAAGAGTGGAAGCTGGAGCGTCGGACTACTCATGAATTCAATGGACGTAGAGTTGTCCTTGGCAGATTCGTGAGTTTCTGTCTCGAGAATTGGCGCAAGCTTTTGCCGGACGTAATTCATGTCCACGACTTTGACTCTCTTCAGATTGGGTGGTTATTACGAACTGTCTACCCAAGAACCCGACTAATCCTAACCACGCACAGAGCCCCCACAGATTGGAGGCCTGAGCGAGTTCGCGAAAACGAAAAAGATTGCTATATGGAGGCTATTCGCCTAAAAAACTGCCTAGACCGGATTGTTGTACCAAGTAAGGCAAGCGCAACTATCCTAAGGGAGCAAGGATTTAACAATATCTCAGTTATTCCTCATGGCATAACGCCATACTTGCGTTCTCTTGACTCAGATGAATCTACGCTCGCCACTCTGAACCTGCCCTCTGATGCGGAGCTTATCTTTTGTCCGTGCAGGAACGACGAACACAAAGACTTACTTGTTTTGGTTAAAGCCGCAGGCGATTTACACGAGCAGATAAATAAGCCCACGGTATTTCTTCTCACAAGCAATCCTGAGGATATAGACCCTAGTCAGGCTCTTGAATTGCTCGACTTACGCACTATAGCGGCAAATCATCGGCTGACAGAAGGAAAAGACATTATCTTTACAACTCCTTTCCAGTGGGGCGTGCCGCTTGCGACGGTATATCGTCGCGCAAAGGCAGTTGTGGTACCGTCGATTCATGAGTCCTTTGGCCAGAATGTCCTGGATGCTTTCTTGTTCGAAAAGCCTGTTATAGCTAGTCACAGCGCTGCGCTGAAAGATCTTATTACACATGAAGACGAGCATGTCCCGCGCGTAGTTGAAAGTGGCAGGCGGCGGTTAGGTTGATGTTACTACGCAGCGACCTTCTTGGAAGCAGGCTGCGCAGGATTGAGGATGGCTTCCAAGGCCCACAGATCGCG
>Ga0182013_10002903_pt1 | contig 21923 bp, 17 predicted proteins | sample 612S2MmetaG_FD_120487 | JGI IMG/M metagenome (GOLD analysis project Ga0182013, IMG submission 120487) | Permafrost microbial communities from Stordalen Mire, Sweden - 612S2M metaG | ecosystem: Environmental > Terrestrial > Soil > Wetlands > Permafrost | place: Sweden: Stordalen | collected... | reverse complement strand
TGTCGTAGCGTCCGAGGCAACGCCGGCCATGGAATACGGCAAGGCCGCCGTCGGGATAGTGATGCACCTTCACCGTCGCCTTGACGAAGTGCGGACGCAGCGGGCTCTCCGGAATTTGTAACTCGCGATTGAGGAACGATACGCAGTTGTCATTGCCGACCAGACGCTCTTCCTGAACGCACAGAACCTCCGCCAGATCCAACCCGGGCACCGCGACGAAGGCGCTGCCCTCCTGCTCCGCCTTGATCGCGAACCGCGCGTTGTGCGCCGGTATATAAGTGTCGCGCAACCAGGCGTTGGCCTGCTCCATCGTCGCGATACCCGCCAGCACCAACTCCTTCGGCACGCGATCCCGCAAGGTGTGGAACAAGCGTTCCGAGCGGCCCCGCGCCTGGGGCGAATATGCCGCGATATGCTCGACGCCCAGATGCGCGAGCGCGCGCCCAACCTGGGTCGGCCGGCCACGATCCACCCTGCCGCCAACTTCGGCTGTGTAAAAGTAATGACTTCCACGATCGGTATAGAAGCTCAGCGGCAGGCCATGCCGGCCGAACACCTCCAGCAGCGCCCGGAACGTCGAGTCCGTGCCTTCTTCTTCGATCAGGAACGCCGAATAAATCTCGCTCGTGGCATCGTCCATCGTCACCACCAGATCGAGCGGCGGACCCTCGGCCAACCACGCGTGCCGTGAGGCATCCTGGTGCAGCATCATTCCGGGCAAGGGACGACGGGGCCCCTGCGCCGATGTGCCCCGCGACGCTCCGCTTTCGGCAGCAGATTTCGGCTTTGCAGGAAAATCTTCGTCCAGCTGTAGCTCCAGGCAAACCGATGGTCGCGCACCAGATGCTCGTGAAAGTGCCGCGCGGTGAAGCCCTGGTAGCGCGTCCGATACAAACGCTCGACCTCCTCGCACCGGTCCACCGGCACTCTTTTGCCTGACGCCTTGCCGATCCGACGATCCAGCAGGCCAGCCTCGCCTGCTTCCTCGTAGCGCCGACACCAGCGGCGGAACGTTCGTTCGCCGACGCCAAGCAACTCCGCCGCCTCCATCTGGTTCAGCTCCGCCGCATCCCAGCGGCCAAATACGTCCATGAACTTCAGCATACGTACACCCTGTCGGGCTTCCGACCGGCGCATCCGAACCTCCAAAGAGACCAGACTTACCGGACAGATCGTGTGCTACCTAAACCGGACATATCGTGTGCTACTGACACTCCCAAACTCCAAGCTTGCACCGCCCCCTCTCCCCCTCTATACTCCCACCATGACACGTGCCGCGCGCCTAGCCGCTCTGCCCGCACACGCCTCCGCGTGCGCCGCGCCGCGCCTGCCCAACCTCCTCCTTCTTCGACTTACCCGCCCCTGAGCGCCTCGCCGGGTCGTTGAACGCCGGCACCGCTCGGGGGACCTGAGGCAAAGTCGTGCGAGCAAATCCAAGGAGAGTTCAGAAAATGCCCATCAATCATCCCAGCTTCGGCAAGCTGGAAGACGGCCGCGTCATCATCTTCGACACCACCCTGCGCGACGGCGAGCAATCGCCCGGCTTCTCGATGAACCTGAACGAGAAGATCCGCATGGCCGAAGCGCTGACCGAGCTTGGCGTCGATGTCATGGAAGCCGGTTTCGCCATCGCCTCGCCCGGCGACTTCGAGAGCGTGAAGACCATCGCCGAAACGATCGGCCAACGTCCCGACAGCCCAGTACTGGCCAGCCTGTCGCGCGCGGGATCGCAGGACGTCATGGCCTCCGCCGACGCGCTGAGATCCGCCAAACGCAAGCGCATCCACATCGTCATCGCCACCAGCGACCTGCACATGGAGCACAAGCTGCGCCTGACCCGCGACGAAGTCATCGCCGCCACGGTCGAGTCCATCAAGCTCGCGCGCAATCACGCCGACGACGTCGAATGGTCGGCGGAGGACGCGACCCGCAGCGACATCGACTTCCTGGCGCGCTGCTGCGAGGCGGCGATCAAGGCCGGTGCCACGACGATCAATCTGCCGGACACCGTCGGCTACGCGATGCCGGAAGACATGGCGCGGATGTACGCGCAAATCCGCGAGAAAGTGCCGGGCATCGAGGACGTCATCCTGTCCACGCACAATCACAACGACCTCGGCATGGGAGTCGCCAACACACTGGCGGCGGTCCGGGCCGGCGCGCGGCAGATCGAGTCCACGATCAATGGCATCGGGGAACGGGCCGGCAACGCATCGCTGGAAGAGATCGTGATGGCGATCCGCACGCGGCCGGACGCGATGCCCTACAAGAACAACATCCAGACCACGCATCTGCTGCGGATGTCGAAACTTCTGGCCGCCATCACCGGCTTCGACGTACAGCCGAACAAGGCCATCGTCGGCCGTAACGCCTTCGCGCATGAGGCGGGGATCCATCAGGACGGCGTGCTGAAGAACGCCGCGACCTATGAAATCATGACCCCAGAAAGCGTCGGCTGGGCGAAGAACAGCCTCGTACTGGGCAAGCACTCGGGCCGCGCGGCGTTCCGCGACAAGTTGAACTCGCTTGGCTACAAGATCGGCGACAACCAGATGAACGACGCGTTCCGGCGCTTCAAGGACCTCGCCGACCGCAAGAAGGTGGTGTTCGACGACGACATCGTGGCGCTGGTCGATGACGAGGTGATGCGCGATCACGAGCGGATCAGGTTCGTTTCGCTGGACGTGCACGCCGGGTCGAAGCGCGAGCCGAGCGCGGAGCTTGAACTGGAAATCGACGGCGTGGTGAAGTCGGGCTCCGCCGTGGGCGACGGGCCGGTGGACGCGACGTTCAAGGCGATCCACGAGATCTTCCCGCACAACGCCAACCTCGTGCTGTTCTCGATCGGCGCGATCACCGAGGGCACCGACGCGCAGGCGAAAACCACCGTCCGGCTGGAGGAAAACGGCAAGATGGTGGACGGGCAAGGCGCCGACACCGATACAATCGTCGCCTCGGCCCGGGCGTATGTGCACGCGCTGAACAAGCTGCTGGTGAAGCGGCTGCGCACGGAGCCTCAGGCGTTGTCCGCCTGATCGATGATTCGGGACGGCGTGTCCGGCGGGCGCGCCGTCCTGGCTTTGGTCAGTTCCGGGATTTGCTCAGTTATAACCCCAGAATTTCCCGGATCCGGTGTTCGCCGGCATGCTCGGCGCCAGTTGGGTGCCGGTCTGTGGCGCGTTCGGAATGCCGGTCTGGGTCTCGCCCGGATCCGCTGGCGGCGTGGCCAAGGGCCGGCCGGTAATGCCGATGGCGGCGGGATCGGCACCACAGGCTGACAGAAAAAACAATAATGAGAACATAACGAAACGCATGCCTCCGATGATGCCGCGCATCGTCCGCCCTGTCCATGTTCGGTTTGTTCATGTCCGTTTGGCCCCCGCCGGATGGGGCCTTCGCCCAGGGCGTTGCCCCATGGGGATCAGGATAAAGCAGGAAATGGTTTGCCTCTCGCCGTCATCCTCGGGCTCGACCCGAGGATCTATCGACACGCCATGGAAGTCCGAAGCCGGGCAACGTGCCTGTACGGGCCGATCCTCGGGTCGAGCCCGAGGATGACGTGACGGGGGAGGGTCATCGCGGGCGCCGATGCCGGCCTGTTGCCCGGATGGCTGGCCGGGGTCATTGTCGCGGCCATGCTGATCGTGTTCAGCCGAAAATGAGACCTTAAAGGAGGCGGACGATGGCCCAGGGCGAGGGAATTCGACAGGTCGCGTGGCTGGATTGCGCGGGTGGCGGACAGGTCGTTCTGGATGGCGATCGTGCCTATATCGGGCACATGGACGCGCCACATGGAACCTCGGTGGTTGACGTTTCCGATCCGGCGAACCCGCGGATCACCGCTTCGATCGACATTCCTCCCGGGCTGCACTCGCATAAAGTGCGGGTGGCCAACGATATCATGCTGGTGAACCGGGAGCGGACGCGGGGCGAGCCACCGGCCGGTGATTTCGTTGGGCTGCGGGTGTTCGATGTCAGCAAGCCCGACACCCCGCGCGACATCCACCATTGGCACTGCGCCGGCACGGGTGTGCATCGTTTCACCTTCGACGGCCGTTACGCTTACGTGTCGGCCGAGCAAGAGGGTTATGTCGGCACGATCGTCATGATCCTCGACTTCGCCAATCCGGAAAAACCGGAAGAGGTCGGGCGCTGGTGGATGCCCGGCCAGTGGACGGCCGGAGGGGAAACGCCGAGCTGGAAAGGCCGCAACCATCGCTGTCATCACCCGATCCGGCGCGGCGACCGGCTATATGTCAGTTACTGGTACGGTGGCGGCGTGATTCTCGACATCAGCGACATGAAGAAACCGAAGACCGTGTCCATGATCGATTGGAGCCCGCCGTTCGGCTGGCCGACGCACAGCCTGGTGCCCATCGACGTGCCGATCGCGGGGCATAAGTGGATGCTGGTGGCGGATGAGCACGTGCAGCCGCTCGATCCAAAACTGTCGCCCGAGTTGCCCGCGATGGTGTGGATGGTGAACATCACCGATGAAACCAATCCCATCCCGGTCAGCACCTTTCAGTTGCCGGAGCTGGTTGGCGTGACCTCGCCTCTGATGACCGCGTGTCATCAGCCGGTCGAAACGATCGTTGGGAATGAGGTTCCGGCGGCGTGGTTCGCGAGTGGCTTGCGCGTGATCGACATCAGCAATCCGCTGTCGATGAAGCAGGCGCCGTGGTGGATGCCGGACGTGCCGCCGGGCGCGCAACGCGTGTGCAGCAACGACGTTTATGTCGACCATCGCGGCCTGATTTACTTGATCGATCGCAACCGGGGGCTGTCGATTCTCGAGCGTGTGTGACCGTTCGGCACCGCTTTAATGGAACGTTAATCATGTTGGCGGACACTACGCCTCTCGAAAGGCGTGAGGGCCAGCATGGATGGCACGGTCGGAACGTTCCAGGGGGCCTCCCGCCTGACGGGGGAGCGCAGTTGGCACCAGGTGTTGAATCTGGCGCCGGAACTGCTGGCGATCCTGGCGTGCGTGGCGGTGATCTGGGGCGCGGTGGCGTTCACGCTGTGGCAGGCCAATGTCGCGGCGGTGGACGCGGCGCGCCGGCAGACCGCCACTCTGGCGCGAGCGTTCGCCGAAAGCACGGAGCGGATCAGCACGGTTCTGGATCGGGAGTTGCTCGCGCTGCGAGCCAGCTTCCTGGAACGCGGTCCGGCGTTCAATCTGTTGGAATGGGTGCGGACGCAGTCTTCCCCGGATCATATGACGTTGCAGATTGGCATCATCGATCGGACCGGCCTGGTGACGCAAAACACCGTACCGGTGAACGGGCAAAGCTTCAGTTTGGCGGACCGGGAACATTTCCTGGTGCACCTGGATCCCGATCGCGACTCGCTGTTCATCAGCAAGCCGGTAACCGGGCGCATCACGAAACGATGTTCAGTGCAATACACGCGCAAGCTGGTCGATCGCGACGGGCATTTCGCCGGCGTCGGGGTGAATTCGGTGGGATGCGACGACCTGTCGCGCTTCTATGAGACGGCGGATATCGGTAACGGATTCGTCATGTTGGTGGGCCTGGACGGCGTCGTTCGCGGCTACGGTCCGCCCAGACCCGAATTGATGGGCATGGACCTTAGCCGGGCGCCTGGCTTCAGGCCTGCCTTGTCGTTGCCCGAGGGTACGTTTTCGGCCGGTGCGCCCTGGGATCGGGTCACGCGAATCATCAGTTTCCGCCGTCTGGCGCAATACAATCTGGTCGTGCTGGTCGGTTACGATGACGAACGGATCTTTCGTCAATATCGGCCGTTGCGTGACCGGGCACTCGGGATCGCCGGCGCGGCCAGCCTGATCATCGTCTGTCTCGGCGCGGTGTGGATCCAGCAGCGGCTGCGTTCCGCCGCCTCCCGCCGGGCGCTGTTGCTGACGTTGGATAACATGAGCCAGGGCATCGTAATGATTGACGCGGACGGCCGCATTCCCGTGGTCAACCGGCGCGCCACGGAGTTGCTCGGCCTGCCCGTCAGCCTGCTCGATTCCGGCCGCGCGATGCGTCGCGCGGAGGCCGGCGATCTGGGCTTGCTGATCCAGATCGAGGACGCCGAACCGGGTGTGATCCATCAAGGCACGGTGCACAAAAGCGGCCGCATCATCGAAATCCATAGCCAGCTTCTGCCAGGAGGCGGTCAGGTGCGTACCTTCACCGACGTCACCGAGCGGCGGATCGCCGATGCGCGCATCCGCCATATGGCGCACCACGATTCACTCACCGGTCTGGCGAATCGGGAACTGTTGAACAACCGGATCGGGGATTTGTTGCTCCAACCATTCGTGGCGGAATTCGGGCTTGTGTGCCTGGATCTGGATGGTTTCAAGACTGTCAACGATACGCTCGGCCATGTGGCGGGTGACCGGTTGTTGCGGGACGTCAGCCGGCGATTGCACGGGTTGGTTGGTGCCCATGCCTTGTTGGCGCGCACCGGCGGTGACGAATTCGCCATCTTGTGCCCGGAAGGTCCTCAGCCGCATAGCACCGTCTCCCTGGCTGAGATCGTCGTCGCCGCGCTGTCCGAACCGATGGAGATCGACGGTACGCAGTTTCGTCTGTCCGCCAGCCTGGGGCTCGCTTTTTATCCGGCGGACGGAACCACGGCCGTCGAATTGCTGCGCCGCGCCGATACCGCGATGTACCAGGCCAAGGCCCGCGGCCGCGGCCTGGTAGTCCGGTTCGATACCGATATGGACCAAACTCAGCTCGAACGCGGGCTGATCGAGCGTGGCCTGCGCCGGGCATTGGCCAATCGCGAGTTCGAAGTTTGGTTCCAGCCGCGATTCGAAACCCGGAAGTTACGGATTTCCGGCTTCGAGGCACTCGCGCGGTGGCGCCATCCCGAGCGTGGATTCATTCCGCCGACGCAATTCATTCCTGTCGCGGAGCAATGTGGCCTGATCGCCGACCTTGGCTTGCGCGTGCTCAAAGATGCGTGCGCCTTCGCCGCCAGTCTTCCCGATGGGCGCATCGCCGTGAACCTTTCGCCGGTGCAGTTCCTGTCGAACAACCTCGCGTCCGTGATCGGCGATGTTCTGGCCGCGAATCATCTGTCTCCGGATCGGTTGGAACTCGAAATCACCGAGGGGGTGTTGATCGCCGATGAAACCCAGGCCTTGAGCACACTGCAAAGCCTGCACGACCAGCATCTGCACCTCGCGTTGGATGATTTCGGCACCGGGTACGCGAGCCTGAGCTATCTGCGCCGTTTCCCGTTCGATCGCATCAAGATCGATCGGTCGTTCGTCGGCGCGCAGGAACATGATCCGGCCACCCGCGCGATCACCGAGAGCATCCTGGCGATGGCGAGGCGTCTGCGCCTGGAGGTGACCGCCGAGGGTGTGGAGACCGATAGTCAACTCAATCTGCTGCTCAACCAGGGTTGCCCGGAGGTGCAAGGATATCTGCTTGGCCGGCCGATGCCCGCGGCCGAGGCGCTGGCTTTCTACACGCGCCACGCCGCGGCGGCACAGGTCGTGGATCTGACGGCGGCGTGATGGAACTGACTTACTCCGCCGCGTCGCGCCGCCGCCCGAGGATTTCCCCGGTGTGCTCGCCCAATCGCGGTGCCGGCAGACGGACCGAGCCCGGCGTGTCCGACAGTTTCACAGTGACGCCGAGTGTGTGGAACGTTCCGGTGATTGGATGTTCCGTGCGCGCCACCATCTCCCGCGCCAGGATATGCGGGTCAGTGAACACCTCATCGTAATGCATGACGGGACCAGCCGGAATGCCAGCAGCCTCCAGCGCCGTCAGCCAGCGGACGGATGGTTGCAAACGCAACTTCTCCGCCAGCAGCGCCACCAGCGCGTCGTTGTGCGCCACCCGGTCGGCGTTGGTGCGGAACCTCGGATCGGTGGCGAGGTCCGGAAGTCCAACGATCTCACAGAACTTCGCGTAGAAATGTTCCTGTGACGCACCGACCGTGATGTGTCCGTCCGCCGTCGCGAAGCACTGATACGGCGAGCTGCCCCGATGCGCCTGGCCAATCCGCTCCGGCCGCGTGCCGGTGGCGAAATAATGCGCCGACTCATACACCGCGAGCGACGTCGCCGCCTCCAGCAACGACGTCTCCACGTGCTGGCCCTTGCCGGTACGATGCCGCGCCTCGATCGCCGCCAGCACGCCGAACGCCAGGAACATGCCGGCGGTGACGTCTGAGATCGCGATCGGCAGCCGGAACGGGTCGCCCTCGGCCGGCCCGTTCGTACTCATCAGACCGGACATTGCTTGCGTGATCAGATCGAAGCCGCCCCGGCTGCTGTACGGCCCGGTCTGTCCGAACCCCGAGATCGACGCCAGAATCAGCCGAGGATTGCGCTTGTGCAGCACGTCCCACCCCAGCCCCAGCCGCGCCAGCACCCCGGGCCGATAGTTCTCCACCAGCACGTCGGCCCGATCGATCAGATCCAGCAGCGCCGCGCGATCCGCCTCTTGCTTCAGATCCATCACCACAGAGCGTTTGTTACGGTTCCACGTCATGAACGGCGCGCTCTCCCCGTTCACGAACGGCGGCATGGCGCGCGCGGAGTCTCCCTTCGGCGGTTCGATTTTGATCACTTCGGCGCCATGATCGGCCAGCAGCATGGCGCAGTACGGCCCCGACAGGTGGCTGGTCAGATCGAGCACCAACAGATGTTGCAGCGCGCCGGGCATGGTGAAATCTCCTGGTTCGGACGAGGGCGCGATCATGGCACGCTCATCCGCCACGGCGAAGCCGCGCCTTAATCCGGCCCATCCCGTGCCGCGCCAGAGCGACCATGCCCGCCGGCTTCCGCGGATTGATCAGCAACAGGCCGATCCGTTGCCGGCGATCGGCGACCCAGCCTTGCTTGTACGGATCGTCGCCGCGGCCAAAATCCAGTGCCGTCACCTGTTCCCGCTGGATCATGTGGCGGATCATCCAGGCGGTCAGCACGGTGCCGGGCGAGTGCGCCTTGAAGGCCTCGTCATGCGCCAGTTTCAGCACTGTCGCCTGGCCATGTTCGACGAACCAGAACTGCGCGGCAGCGGCGATCCCGTCTATCCACCAGACCCCCAGACGCGCCAGGCCCAGAGACGCCGCGGCGCGGATTTGCGCGGGGTTCACCTGAGGAAATGGCTCCGGGTCCTTCCAACTTCGCGCGTAGACCGCTTCGAACGCCGTGATGCCAGCCTCCAGGTCGTTCTGGTCACAAAACATCTGAAATCGCGCGCCGGCCAGCCGTTCCGCGCGTCGCGTGCGCCGCCGGATGGTTTCGCGCAATGCGCCAGGACGCCGCGCCAACCACCCGGTCCAATCCAGTCCCGAGACGTCCTCATGCCAGTTGCCGAAATGATCGAACCGGGCGACGGCAAGGCCGGCGTGCCTCGCACCGATGACAAACTCGCCGGCGAGCGCATGGTCCAGCGCGTCCAGCCGGGTGGTGGCGAACCGTCGGCAATACCCCGCGAACGCCGCGAAGACCGCCGCCCGGTCCGCGCCTTCAGCGACCAGTGGTTCATAAAGGCAGGTGTACGGCGTGGTCAGCGCGCGAAAATCCGGATCCATCAGCATGGGAAACAACCCGCTCGCCACGCCGTCCACGCGGACCAGCAATAAACGCGGGGCGGCGTGCGGCGGCATGGCGTGCGCCAGCACCGTCTCCCACCACGCTCGCGTCGAAAAGAACGTGCGGGAGACAGTGAATAACGGCGCGGCGTCGTCCGGCAAAGCGTCCAGGCTATCGAACACTTCAACCCGCGTGGCTTGCTCAGTGGAAGGCATACCACGCGTAACCGATCCACTCATGCAGCGCGAAGAAGCTCAGTCCCCAGGCCGATGCGTGCGGCAGGAAATCCGACAGCCACAAATCCAACGGCGGATTGACCGAGGTCGGCACCGCCGTGACGATCAGCCCGGCGTTTCGGAACGCGACGATCGCGCGCGGCATGTGCCAGGCCTGAGTCACGACGTAAACAGAACGAATTCCCTGCTTCTTCAAAATCGCCGCGCTGAGGCTCGCGTTCTGCCAGGTATCGGCCGAGGCATCCTCGACCCATTCGACCGGCACCTGAAAATCGTCGCGCAGACTGTCGGCCATCACGCGCGCGATGGGCGGGCGATCGACCTGGACGACCCCGCCGGTCACCAGAACCGGCAGGCCGGTCCTCCGCCGCAATGCCGCGCCAGCCCGCAGCCGATCCAAGGTCAAAAGCCCAGGAAGCACGAAGGGAGGATCTGAGGTGCGCATCATGTCGCCGCCCAGAATGACGATCGCCTGAGGCATCGCGTTCGCCGGCGGCGTCACGGGCAGGTTCCGTTCCAGCGCGATGATCAGCGAACCAGCCACGGCGGGCAGCGACAACACCGTCAGGCCGATCAGGCCAATGCTCAACAGCGTCCGCCCGAAGCAGCGCCAGCGCCGAGCCAGGACGAAGCCGAGAATCGCCAGATAAAGAAAGCACACCGGTGGTAGCGCGAAGATCTCCAGCAGATGCTTGATCACGGGGGCGCCCGGCGGGATGCGGCGGACTGTCGCGACACCGTCGCGAGACCGTCTCGCAGGCGAACCATCTCCCCGAGGCCCAAAGCGCGCCGCATCGCCGCGGGATTGCCCAAAGACCGCCTGATCTCACCCGCTCTGGGTGGCATGTGCCGCGCGTCGGGGTTTTTGCCGGCGAGTTCGCCAATGACGCGCGCCAGTTCGATGACCGACGTCGCCTCCCCGGTGCAGACATTGAATACCGAGGCCTCGTCGGGACGCAGCCGCATGCCGGCGAGCAACGCGGCGACGACGTCGCTGACATGGACGAAATCGCGGGTTTGCGCGCCATCGCCGTAAATGGCGATCGGTTCGCCTTGCATGATGCGTTCGCAAAAGATCGAGATCACGCCTGAGTACGGCGATTTCGGATCCTGCCGCGGGCCGTACACGTTGAAGAAACGCAGGCCCACCGTCGGGATGCCGTGCACGTGGCTGGCGGTGACCGCGTGCAATTCACACCCGTACTTGTCGGCGCCATAGGCCGACAGCGGCCGGCATTCCGCGGTCTCCGGGATCGGAATCGTCTGGCAATCGCCATACACCGCCGCCGAGGACGCATAGACGACGGGCACCTTGGTGCCATGCCGGCGGATGGCGTCGAAGATCGTGATGGTGCCTGTCAGATTCGCGCGGTGCGTGCCAAGCCAGTCATTCACCCCGCGCTCGACCGATGCGATCGCCGCCAGATGAAAGCAGCCGTCAACGCCCTCGGTGACGGAAAAAGCCGTGTCGGCATCGGCGATGTCGCCGACCACCAGTTCAACGCCCTCCGGCAGGTTCGCGCGTCGCCCGGTGGAGAGATCGTCGAGCACCCGCACACTGTCGCCGCGCGCGATCAGCGCATCGCACAGATGCGAACCGATGAACCCCGCGCCGCCAGTGACGAGGTAAAGACTCATGCGTGCGGTCGCAGCACCTGGCGCAGCACCGCGCCGTCCGCGAGCCGGTCGAAGCCCTCGTTGATCTGATCGAACGTCACAAACCCGGAACGCAATTTTTGCACCGGCAATTTGCCACGCTGGTACAAGGCGATGAAGCGAGGAATGTCGCGCTTCGGCACGCAACTCCCCATGTAGCTGCCGCGGATCGTCTTTTCATCCGTCACCAGCGCGGCGTGCGGAAACGCGAACGTCGCGTTGATCGCGGGTAAGCCGGCGCTGACGATCATGCCGCCCCGTGCGGCGATCGCGTACGCCAGGTTCATCGCCGGAATCGCGCCCGCCGTTTCGATCACGTAGTCCAGTCCACCATCCGTGGCCGACCTGATTTCCTCGACCACGTCCGCGTTCCCGGCGAGGAATGTATCGGTCGCGCCAAGTTCTTTCGCCAGACGCAATTTGTCGGCGTTGAGATCGACGGCGACAATGCGTTCCGCCCCGGCGACCACGCCCGCCATCAGCGCGTTCATGCCCACGCCACCCAATCCAACCACCGCCATCCGCGCGCCGGGTGGAACCTGCGCTGTATTGAGTACCGCGCCAACACCGGTGACCACCGCGCAGCCGAAAATCGTCGCGTCCTCAAGCGGCACATCATCAGGGATTTTGATCAGCGCCGCCTGCGATACCACCGCGTATTGAGCGAACACCGACAACCCGCTGTAGTGGTGCAATGGTTCGCCGTTCAGCGACAAACGCCGGGCGCCTGACACCAAGGTTCCCTCGGCGCGCGCGGTCGAGGAACTCTGGCAAAGGTTGGGCCGCCCGTTGTTGCAATACCGGCAATCGCCGCAGCTTGAGACGAACATCGACACGACATGATCGCCCGGTTTCAAACCGGTCACGCCGGCGCCGACTTCCTCGACAATGCCCGCCGCTTCATGCCCGGGAATGGTGGGCAGTTTGCGGGGGCGCAGGTTCTCGATGGTCGACAGATCGGAGTGGCAGAGTCCGGCACCGATAATTTTATAAAGTACCTCGCCCGGACCAGGCGGATCGAGGTCCACGGTTTCGATGGTCATCGGGAGGCTCTCGGCGTAGGGCCGGGGCCTGCCCTGCACGCGCATCACCGCCGCCTTCATCTTCATCGTCGCATGCTCCTCACGGCCTCGAGGGCCTCCCCGCGTCTCGCTTTTGACCCCGCCGGGCGTTTGACCACGCCGAAGCCTTAGCCGGCAAGGTCTTAGCAGGCGATCGCTAGCTCCCGGCTATCGACGAACCGTACGCCCAGAGCGGTCAGCCGATCCCGCGCGTCATCCAATGTCGTACGATTTTGTACGGTCGGCAACGCGATAGCACGGCAAGCATCCTCAACGATCGTCACCCCGTAACCAAGCCGGGCGGCATCCTCGGCGGACCATGCGACGCAAAAATCCGTGGCGAGACCACATAAAACCAATTCCTTAAAGCCGCGCTGACGCAGCCAGCCGTCCAGTCCCGTCGCCGTCACGTGGTCGTTCTCATAGAACGCCGAATAACTGTCCAGCGCGGTTCGGCAGCCTTTGCGAATGACGACCTCTATGCGAGATTGGTCGATGTCCGGGTGGATCATCGCTTCCTGGCTACCGGCGATCGCGTGATCTGGCCATAGGATTTGCGGGCCGTAAGGCAATTCGATCGACTCGTACGGCGCGCGGCCGGGATGCGCGCTGGCAAACGAAAGGTGTTTCGGTTTATGCCAGTCTTGCGTCGCGAACGCGTGCTCGAACAGCGGCAACAGGCGGTTGATGACGGGTACGATGTGATCGCCGTCCGGGACCGGAAGACCGCCGCCGGGCATGAATGTCGGCTGCACGTCGATCAGGCCGAAAATGCTGGTGGAGGAATCGAATTTCATGACCATTGCCTCTCGTCAGGGCTACCCGTGTGACGTATCGTAACGCCGGAAATTATCCTGGAGAATGTCAGCGATGAAAATGCCGCGGTTCTTTGCGTTGGCCGCTCTGCTGGCCGCGCCGATATTCGCCGCCCCCGCGACCGCCGCCAATTTTCGCTGGGCCAACAACGGCGATACCGGGTCGATGGACCCGTACACGCGCCAGGAAACCGTGCAACTTTCATTCCTCGCCAACATCTATGAGCCGCTGGCACGGCGGAACCAGGCGCTGCAACTGGAGCCCGCTTTGGCGCTGTCGTGGGAACAGACAAGCCCAACCGTATGGCGTTTCCATCTGCGGCCCAACGTAAAATGGCAGGATGGCTCCGCTTTTACCGCCGACGACGTGGTATTTTCGCTGGGCCGGATCCTGGCCAAGAGTTCAGTGATGCGCGCGCCGCTGTCGGTCGTCAAAGAGGCGCGCAAGATCGACGACCTGACGGTGGATTTCGAAACCAACAAGCCGGATCCGATTTTCCCGCAAGAACAAACCAACTTCCTGATCATGTCGAAGGCATGGTGCCTCGCGCACAATGCCGCGGAGCCGGTGATCATCGGCGGCACCGACGACAACTTCGCGGTGCGCAATTCGATGGGAACCGGCCCGTTCCAGCTGGTCTCGCGGGAGCCGGATTCGCTGACCGTCGTCGAGAAGAATCCGGCCTGGTGGGACAAGCCCATCCATAACCTCGACCGGGTGGAGTTTCACGTCATCTCCAGCGCGGCCACGCGGGTCGCGGCGCTGCTGTCGGGCGAAATGGACATGATCTACGACGTGCCGCCGCAGGATCTCGCGCGGATCGGCAAGGCGCCCGGCATCAGGCTGATCCAAAATCCGGAATTACGCACGATCTACCTCGGAATGGACGTGTGGCGCGACGAATTGCCGACGTCCAACATTAAGGGCAAGAACCCGTTCAAGGACCAGCGCGTGCGCGAAGCCTTCGCGCTGGCGATCGATGAAACCGCCATCGTGCAGCGGGTCATGGGCGGTCTGGGCCATCCAACATGGGAGCTTTGGGGGCCGGGTGTGAACGGCTACGACGCGTCGCTCGATGTCCGTCCGAAGCCCGATCCAGCCAAGGCGAAACAATTACTGGCCGAAGCGGGCTATCCCGACGGGTTCAGTGTCGGCTTCGACTGCCCGAACGATCGTTACGTGATGGATGAGCAGATCTGTACCGCGATCACATCGATGCTCGCCCGCATCGGTATCAAGGTGGCTTTGTCGGCGGAGCCGAAAGCACAGTTCTTCGCGAAGATATTGCCGCCGAAACTTGATACCGATTTTTATCTGCTCGGCTGGACCCCGGCCACTTACGACGCGCATAACGCGCTCTACACGTTGATCGGCACCCGAGGCGACGGCCGTGGCGAGGTCAACGTCGAAGGCTATAGCAATCCAGCGATGGACACGCTGATCGACAAGATCGGCGTCGAAACGGATCAGGCGAAGCGCGATGGCATGATCAGTGAGTCGGTGAAAATCCTGCAGCATGATTTGCCCGTCATTCCGCTGCACCAGCAGGTCATCGTGTGGGCGGCCAAAGATAACATCGAACTCGCGCAACCGGCGGATGACTTCTTCCCGTTCCGCTATGTCCGGGTGAAATAAACGCCGCCGCCTGAGGCGTGTCGGTACGGCTCGATCAACAAACGATCGACACCCGACGGGAGTGGTGGCGGTCCTTCAGCCAAAGTGCCAGTGGCTGATCGCCACGCCCAGTAGGATGAAGCCCAGGATAAAGGCCGATCCGGTGAGACGCCGGCAGGCAAGTGGCATGAATCTCTCACGGCGCGACAACGCCGCCATGGCGATGGCGAATATGATTGAACAAAGGGCGAGTATCGTCAGAATGCCCGGCTCCTGAAAGAAAGATCCTCAGGACCGAATAAAGTGCCGACTTCCTGGATTCAAGCAAAAGACCGCGCGAGAAGGGCAAATCTTGCACAAATGACGCAAATATGACGCGGAGCGGAAACTGCAACGTTCCGCCGCCATGGCGGCGGGACGATGTCTATTCGATGACAATTCGGGGACCCGCGGCCGCCGGCTTCAGCACCTTGTCCCAAACCCGCCGGGCCAACGTGTCGTAGGCTTTGGCCGCCTCGCTGTCCGGACTGTCCGCCGCGATCGGCGTGCCCGCGTCCGACGCCGTGCGAATCTCCAGCAACAGTGGAATCTCGCCCAGAAACTCAATGCCCAGTTGAGCGGCTTCGACGCGGGCGCCACCGTGTCCGAAGATGTCGGTGCGATGGCCGCAGTTCGGGCAGCAGAAGAAGCTCATGTTCTCAACCAGTCCAAGCACCGGCACGCGGGTCTTTTCGAACATCTTCACCCCGCGGCGCGCGTCGAGCAGCGCGATATCCTGCGGCGTCGAAACGATCACCGCGCCGGTCAGGGAAACCCGCTGCGCCATCGTCAGTTGCGCGTCCCCGGTCCCCGGCGGCATATCGACCACCAGCACGTCCAGCGCGCCCCAACTGACCTGGCCCATCATCTGCTCCAGCGCGCCCATCACCATGGGGCCGCGCCAGATCATCGGGGTTTCCTCGTCCACCAGGAAGCCGATCGACATGCAGGACAGGCCCCAGGCCTGGATCGGGATCATCTTGTCGTCCCGCACTTCCGGCTTGCGCTGCACGCCGAGCATCCGCGGCAAACTCGGTCCGTAAATATCGGCGTCCAGCAGTCCGACCTTATGACCTTGCCGCGCCAGCGAAACCGCCAGATTGACCGCCACGGTGGACTTGCCGACACCGCCTTTGCCCGACGCCACCGCGATGATCGCTTTCACGTCCGGCAGCAGCAGCGGCGCCTTGCCTCCCGCCGCCGGCCCATGCGCGTGGCCATGTTGAGGAGCGGCCGCCGGTGGCGCGTTGCCCTGCCGCGTTCCCGTCGTCGAAGTGGGCGACGGCCCCTTGTGCGCGGTCAGGATCGCGGTCGCGTTGGTCACGCCCGGCTGGCGCGCCAGCAGCGCCTGAGCGGCCTGGCGCACCGGCTCCATGGCCGCCGCGTGCGCTCGGTCCGTCAGCAGGGTGACCTGCACGAGGCCGTCCCGCGCCTGGATCCCCTCGACAAGGCCGGCGGACACGATATCGCGGCCCGATTCCGGGTCCACGATCGCACGCAACGCCTCGCGCAACGCATCCGTGGCCAGAGGGTCATGATGTGTCGCCATTGCTTTGCCAGGCCCCTTCTGTCGGCGGAAAAACTTCATGTGGTGCGCCTCGGTCAGATATGGCCTATGATGTCCGGCGCGCCAATGGTCCATCGACCGCGCGGGAGTACCAACCACAAGATGTCCTGGAATAATAGCGGCCCCGGCCCATGGGGTAACCCGGGCGGCAACCAAGGGGGCGGCTCCCAAGGGGGAGGCTCATCAGGGGGAGGCCAAGGCGGCGGAAGCGGCAACGGCGGAGGCGGTGGCGGCGAGGAACCGCCGAATGGTCCGTGGGGCGGCGAGCCCGGCGGCAATCGCGGCGGTGGCGGTGGCGGACGCCGAGGCGGTCCATTCCCCGGCGGTCCCTTCGGTCCCAACGGCCCGTTCCCCGACTTCGAGCACCTGATCCAACAGGCACAGGCTTTCATCCGCAACCTTCTGCCCGGCGGTCGCGGCATGGGTTTCGGCGGCCTGACCATCCTGATCGCCGTTGTCGTCGCGTTATGGATCGCGAGCGGCTTCTACCGCGTGCAACCGGACGAGCAGGGCATCGTGCTGCGCTTCGGCGCCTATAAATACTGGACCCCACCCGGTCTGCACTGGCACATTCCGTGGCCGGTCGAGGCGGTTGAACTGCCCGCCGTCACCCGCATCAACCGGACTGAGATCGGCTTCCGCTCCGGTGCTGGCGGCCGGGTCGAAGCCGGCACCGACACCACCGGCCGGGATGTTCTGGCCGAAAGCCTGATGCTGACCGGCGACGAGAACATCATCGACATCGACGTCGCGGTGTTCTGGCGCATCCGCGCCAACGAGGCCTCGAAATTCCTGTTCAACGCCCGCCGGCCCGACGATCTGGTGTTCGGTGTCGCGGAAAGCTCGATGCGGGAGGTCATTGGCCGCACCCCGATCCAGCCCGCGCTGACGCAGTTGCGCGCGCAGATCGAAACCGACGTGATGCATCAAACGCAGGAAATCCTCGACCGCTATAACGTGGGCATCGAAATCACTCAGGTGCAGTTGCAAAAGGTCGATCCGCCCGCCGCCGTCGTCGAAAGCTTTCGCGATGTGCAACGCGCCAATACCGACGCGGAACGCATGCGCAATGAGGCCGAATCGTATCACAACGACATCGTCCCCCGGGCGCGCGGTGAGGCGGCCCGGTTGCTCGCGGAGGCGCAGGGCATCAAACAGGCCACGGTCGCCGAGGCCACCGGCCAGTCGCAGCGATTCGACGTCGTGTTGGCGGCCTATCAGCAGGCAAAGGACATCACGTTGCGCCGAATGTACCTGGACGCGATGCAGTCGGTGCTGAGTCATGCGAAGGCGCTGGTGGTGGACGACAAATTGAGGGGCCTGGTGCCGTTCCTGCCGCTGAGCGTGCCGGAGGCCGGAGCGACGCCGCCGCCCGCCGGACCGCCATCGACCAATCCTCTGGCGGGAGGGCCGGCACGATGAACCGCCTCACGCTGCCGCTGATCGGCTTGCTCGTTGTCGTGGTCTGGCTCGTTCAGGCCAGCCTGTTCACCGTCGAACAGACCGAACGCGTCCTCGTCGTGCAATTCGGCGAGGTCGTGCGCTCCATCGACGATCCCGGCCTGTACATGAAGGTGCCGCTGATCCAATCGGTGATCAGCTTCGACAAACGCCTGCTGGCCGTCGAGCTTCCCGGCGAGGAAGTCATTCTGGGCGACCAGCGCCGGCTGATCGTCGATAGCTTCACGGTGTTCCGCATCGCCAATCCATTGCGCTTCTATCAGGCGATCGGACCGGTTCCCGAAGGCATCCGCACCCGCCTGAACTCGATCGTCACGGCGTCCTTACGTCAGGTCATGGGCCGCAACACCCTGCTCGACGTGCTGTCGGCGGATCGTGAGCGGATCATGTCCTCGATCAAGGTACTGGTGAACAGCGGCATGGAGAATTTCGGCGTCACCATCGAGGATGTGCGGATCCGCCGCGCCGACCTGCCCGCCGAGAACACGCAGGCGATTCTGTCGCGCATGCAGTCGGAGCGGCAGCGTGTCGCCGCCCAGGCGCGTGCGGAAGGGGCGGAGGCGTCGGCGAAAATCCGCGCCGAGGCGGAACGCGAACGCACCGTGATCCTGGCCGAGGCCCGCGCCACCGCCGAAAAAACCCGCGGCGACGGAGAGGCGCAGGCGACCGGCATCTTCGCGAAATCTTTTAGCCAGGACCCGCAGTTTTTCTCGATCTGGCGGACCCTGCAAGGCTATCGTGACGTCTTCGATAGCGGCAACGCTCGCCTTGTTCTGACGCCCGACAACGATTACCTGCGCTATTTGCACGCCCCCCCGACACCGGCGGATCACTGACGCCGGCGCTGATACGAAGCCCTCGCCAGGAACAAGAGACCATGCGCCTTCATTCCAACACCGCACGCCGCGCCGCCACAGTCGGTTTGGCCCTGATGCTTGCCTTGCCGATGAGCGCGTCGATCAGCCCGGACGCGGCGATGGCGCGGGGCGCCCCCGACAGCTTCGCCGATCTCGCGGCGAGGCTGCTTCCCGCGGTGGTCAACGTGTCCTCGACCCAAAACGCGCAACAGACCGCCAAGGCTGGTCCGGGCGGCCCGCAGGCCGGGCCGGACATCCCGATGTTCCCCCCAGGTTCGCCGTTCGAGCAGTTCTTCAAGGACTTCCTCAACCGCAATCATCCGGGGCAGCATGGCGAGGCACCGGCGAGGCCCGAGCACAGGGCGCAAAGCCTCGGCTCCGGCTTCATCATCGACGCGTCCGGCCTCGTCGTGACCAATAATCACGTGATCGACGGCGCCGATGAGATTTCGGTCATCCTGCAGGACAACACGACGTTGAAGGCGGAGCTGGTCGGCCGTGACGAGACCGGCGACCTCGCGCTGCTGAAGGTAAAGGCCGACAAGCCATTGCCGACGGTGGCGTTCGGCGACTCCGACGCCGCGCGCGTCGGCGATTGGGTCCTGGCCATCGGCAACCCGTTCGGTCTGGGCGGCACGGTCACCGCCGGCATCGTGTCGGCGCGCAGCCGGGACATTCGCCAGGGTCCGTACGACGACTTCATTCAGACCGACGCCGCGATCAATCGTGGCAACTCCGGCGGACCGTTGTTCAACATGGACGGCCAGGTGATCGGCATCAACACGGCGATCTTCTCCCCGTCCGGCGGCTCGATCGGCATCGGCTTCTCGATCCCGTCGAACATGGCCAAAGCCATCGTCATGCAGCTGAAAGAATATGGCCATCCGCGCCGCGGTTGGCTGGGCGTTCGCATCCAGCAGGTGACCCCGGAACTGGCGGAAAGCGTCGGACTTAAGGACACCTCGGGCGCGATGGTCGCCGGCGTGACCGACAGCGGGCCGGCGGAGAAAGCGAAGATCAAGGGAGGCGACATCATCCTGAAGTTCGACGGCCAGGACGTGAAGGATATGCACGCGCTGCCGCGCATCGTCGCGGAGACCGACGTCGGCAAGCACGTGCAGGTGGTGCTCTGGCGGGACGGCAAGGAGATGTCGATCGACGCGGTGCTGGATGAAAAGCCGAGCGACGAGAAGCTGGCCTCGGCCGACAGCGGCGCCAAAAAGACCCCGGACGCGCCGTCGGCCGAGCGTGACCTGGCCGGACTTGGCATGAAGGTCTCGCCGCTGACGCAGGCCTTGAAGGACCAGTTCCAGATCGGCCCGGATCAGAAGGGCGTGGTCATCACCGGCGTGACCGACGGTGGCGTGGCGGCGGAGCGCGGTCTGAAACCCGGCGACGTGATTGTCGAGGTGCAGCAGGCCGAGGTCGCGTCCCCGGATGACGTGATGAAGAAAGTCGACGCGCAGCGGGCGCAGGACCGCAAGTCGGTGCTGATGCTGATCCAGGGCCAGGATGGCGTGCGCTACGTTCCGTTGCCGCTGAGCAAGGGCAAGGGCGACACCAAGCCAGGCTGATCCGCCAGGCGGCCGGGCTGACGACATAAGTCGTGGCCCGGCTGGCCGCGGTCCCTGCGCCAGCAGCGCCTGTCACGCCCCAGTGAACGCGCCGGCCGGATAGCCCTGCGCGAACAGCAGTGCCCGCAGGTCTCCATGCTCGACCCGCGCCTGAGCGGCCGCCGCGACAATCGGCTTGGCATGGAACGCGATCCCGAGCCCAGAGGCCAGCAACATGTCCAGGTCGTTGGCGCCATCGCCGACCGCCATCGTGTCCCTCGCCGCCAACCCGTGCCGCTCCGTCAACTCCCGCAACGTCGCCAGCTTGGCCGACCGGTCGAGGATCGGCTCCCCAACCCGTCCAAGAAGTGCCGAGCCATCGTCGAGCAACTCATTCGCGCGATGCAGATCGAACCCCACCAACGACGCCACCCGGCTGGTGAAATAAGTGAACCCGCCCGAGACCAGCGCCGTGATCGCCCCGTGCGCCTTCATCGTCGCCACCAGTTCCAGCGCGCCGGGCGTCAGCCGAATGCCCCGCCAGGTCCGCTCCAGCGCATCGACGCCAAGGCCCTTGAGCATGCCGACCCGTTCCCGCAGGGCCGCCTTGAAATCCAGCTCGCCGTTCATGGCGCGCGCGGTGATCGCCGCGATCTTCTCCCCGAGACCGGCATAGGCGGCGAGCTCGTCGAGCGTCTCGCCGGTGACGATGGTGCTGTCCATATCCGCGATCAACAGGCGCTTGCGCCGCGTATCCGCTGTCGTCGCGATGGCATCGATTGGAGCGCCGTCGAGCGCCGCGCGCACCCGATCAAGATCCGGAGCCAGGTCGCAAGCCAGATCCACCGCTTCGCCCGAAGACAGGACCGTCAACACGCCGCCGCCGATCGCATCGCGCACCAGCCCGATTGTCGTTTCGGTCAGCGACGTTGCTTCGCGCGCGGCGATCAGGGTGACGACGTGGGTCATGAACTCTGAACCATGGCGGTGGCGCGGCGGAGGGGCAAGTGGGTTCGTGCCGCGAGTTATTCGAACGTTCACAGTTCCATTGATAGGATCGCCGGCATCGCAACCCGTGAATCGATCCATTGCCATCGCGGAAATGCTCGTGACCCCGGTCGCTTTGTTCCGCGTCGGCGACTCGCGCGGTCCCGGCTTGGACGCGGTTCGGCGGGGCATCGACGTTTCCGGACGGTGAATGGCACCGTCTGGGTCGAGGGGTCGCCCAATGGCGGCGTGTCCGCGCGGACGTCGATTTATCGGCTCCGCCGGGCGAGCAGCCTCTGGTGGTGTCTTCCCGCTGGAGCCCCTTGTCCAACTGGGCTGACGGTCCGGAACGATCACGGTAGCCATTGGTTGATCGAACCCGCGACCGACCTGCCGCTCGATCGCTATCGGAGTCTGCTCCGGGAAATTGACGCGTTATACCGGCCATCCAAACCCTTGACTCATAGGGGGCCAGGAATCGGCCGTGAAGTTCGATCCGCTGCTTCCGTTCATCGGTTCACGACGACGGAGGCTTTGA
>Ga0182013_10002902_pt1 | contig 21925 bp, 18 predicted proteins | sample 612S2MmetaG_FD_120487 | JGI IMG/M metagenome (GOLD analysis project Ga0182013, IMG submission 120487) | Permafrost microbial communities from Stordalen Mire, Sweden - 612S2M metaG | ecosystem: Environmental > Terrestrial > Soil > Wetlands > Permafrost | place: Sweden: Stordalen | collected... | reverse complement strand
CTTAATGCGGCATCCGATCTCCATATCCGTGATGGCAGCATTCAGGTGAGCGGCACAGGCAGGGAACAGCGCGCGCTCTTGAGTCGAAAGATTGTTGCCGTAGGCGACCATGCTGGCGTCCCATTGCGCCTGCATCTGGCTCGGGTATGGAAAATCCGGATTCTTGCCATCTTCAAAATCTCCGTCGGGATCTTTGATGATCTGCTGCGCCGCTTGATAGAGGTTTACAAGAGCCTGTGCTGGAGATTGAGCTTTCGTCTGCGCTGACGCTGAAGAATGAAAAACCAGCGTGAGCATCACTGCGCCAATGGTCGAGATCGCGGTTGACCGATCTTTCATCTTACGAACCTCCTCGGGGGATTTTTCGAGTGGGGATCACCGAGAGAATGAGGGCGATGATATACCAATGTTCTCGAGGAGATAAAGCGGAATTAGCTTGACTACTTCAGGTTCCTGACGCGGGAGCGCTCCACCTGCTGAGCCAGGATCACAACCACAACAGCCGAGAATGCGCACATGCCGCCGATCAAATAGAGCCCGCTGGCGTAAGTGCCCGATTTGTCTTTGAGCCAGCCAACGAGCACGGGGCCGACGAACCCGCCGAGGTTGCCCATGGCGTTGATGAGCGCAATTCCGGCTGCGGCGCTGGCTCCGGTAAGGAACATGCTGGGCATGGCCCACACCGGCCCCTTGGTTCCATTCACGCCAACATTCACGATCATCAGCGCGAGAATCACCGGGAGGGCAGTCGCCGCATAGCCTGCCCACATAAATCCCACGCACGCGGCGAAGGCAGGAATGGCGACGTGCCAGGTGCGCTCCAGTGTGCGGTCGGAGTGATACGCCCACGCGATCATGGCGACAACCGCGACAAAGCTTGGCGCTGAGTTGAGCCATCCGATGGTCAGGGCCGAATAGCCAAACTGTTTCAGGATGAGCGGCGACCAGAGACCGAGCACGTACAATCCCGCCGATGTTCCGCCGTAGACCAGTGACAGCCCAAGTACGCGCGGATCGCAAAGTGCAGCCCAAACGCCTCCGCCCCTCGCTTCCACCTTGCCTGAGCGTGATCTGCTGTCTGCGCGCTCCGCCTCGAGTGTCGCCGCCAGCCATGCCCTCTCTTCAGTGTCGAGCCACCTGGCTTGTTCCGGCTTGTCGGTGAGTACTTTCAGCGTGAGGAAGCCAAGCACGATGGCCGGCAGCGCTTCGATGATGTAAAGCCACTGCCAGTTCATCAGGCCCATGAATTTCGGAAGCTCCATGAGCGCGCCAGAGATGGGCGAGCCAATAGCGGTGGAGAGCGGCGCCGCGGCCATGAAGAAGGCGATGGCCTGCGCGCGATGCCGGGTAGGGAACCAGAGGCTCAGGTAGAGAATCGTCCCGGGGAAAAATCCCGATTCCGCGAGACCGAGCAGAAAACGCAATACGTAAAAACTATGGGGCCCAATGACGAATGCCGACGCGACTGACACCAGTCCCCACGCGACCACTACGCGCGCAATCCAGGACCGTGCGCCCACGCGCATCATGATGAGGTTTGAAGGCACCTGGAAGATGACGTAGCCGAGAAAAAATATGCCGCTGCCGAACCCGTACGCCGAAGAGGAAAGGCCGATCGCCTTGTTCATGCTGAAGGCGGCAAAGCCCACGTTCACGCGGTCAAGAAAGCTGACGAAGTAGAGCAGCATGAGGAACGGAAGAATCCGCCACCGCAGCTTGCGGATGACGGCGGTTTCGATTTCAGTCACGGCTGCGAATGCGTTCACCGAACCGCCAAAGGCTGGCGCGCAGTGGTACTGATTTCCGCGCAAACCGCGCTGGTCACGTCGGCCATCATAGCTGTGCCTCCCAGGTCGCGCGTGTGCAGCGCGGGATTTGCGGTGACGTGCTCCACGGCCTGCATCAGCCGTGCCGCGGCGTCCGTTTCTCCCAGGTGCTCCAGCATCATCGCGGCGGTCCAGAATGTGCCCACGGGATTGGCGACGCCCTTGCCCATGATGTCGAATGCGGAGCCGTGTATGGGCTCGAACATTGAGGGAAATACGCGCTCGGGATTGATATTGGCCGTGGGCCCGATGCCGAGCGAGCCCGCCAGCGCGGCGGCCAGGTCAGAAAGGATGTCGGCGTGCAGGTTGGTGGCGACGATGGTGTCAAGCGAGGCCGGACGATTGACCATGCGCGCAGTTGCCGCGTCCACCATCTCCTTGTCCCACTTGACGTCTGGGAATTCTTTGGCGACCTGGTTGGCGATTTCGTCCCACATCACCATGGCGTGGCGCTGGGCATTGCTCTTGGTCACCACTGTCAGCAGCTTGCGCGGCCGCGACTGCGCCAGCTTGAACGCGTAACGTTGAATGCGCTCCACGCCCGCGCGCGTCATCACCGAAAGATCGGTGGCCACTTCGATAGGGAAGCCCTGGTGAACGCGGCCACCGGCGCCTGAGTACTCGCCTTCGGTGTTTTCGCGCACGATCACCCAGTTCAAGTCCTCGGGTCTGCAGCGCTTCAGCGGTGCGTTAATGCCGGGGAGAATGCGTGTGGGCCGCACGTTGGCGTACTGGTCCATGCCCTGGCAGATCTTCAGACGCAGGCCCCAAAGCGTGATGTGGTCAGGGATGTCCGGGTCGCCGGCCGAGCCGAACAGGATCGCGTCCTTTTTCTTGAGCGCTTCAAGGCCGCTGTCGGGCATCATCAGGCCGTGCTGGCGATAGTAGTCGCCGCCCCACGCGAACGATTCAAATTCGAACGCGAAAGTGTTGTCTGCCGCGGCCAGCGCTTCAAGCACCTGGCGCCCGGCAGGAACCACTTCCTTGCCGATGCCGTCGCCGGGAACGAGCGCAATCTTGTATGTCTTCATTCCGTTGCTCCTCATCGAAACAGATCACCCGACAAGCATGCCAATTCTACCTGTTTCCATGTGCGCGTGACCCATACCTTCATTTGGGTTTCTCCCTCGATATATGCTTCTTCTCGATCATCTATTGGCTGTCGCCCTTCTCCGACTGCACCAGCACCAACTTTCCGTCCTTGAGTTCGTAGGTCTTATCTCCGGATTCATCCGAATCGTACCGCCGGATTTCGACGTATTCGCCATTTCGAAACTCAAAGGTAGATGAGCCCCAGATGCCAGCGGCCATATTCCAACTCGTCTTTATCTGCTTCTTTGCAGCATCGAATTCTGGAGTTCCCAAGCCGCTGAGGAACTTGTTGAATACAAACTTGTTTTCGGAGCGGTCGTATAGATAAAAGTCATAGTCACAATTTCCCGTTGCTCCGCAGTCGTTCAGAAGCTCAAGATCCTGATATCCATCGAAATTTGCATCTACGGCTCGAACCTCAACGTCCAACCCTGCCGGGTACAGCATCCCAAGATCCACCGCGTGCCCGGTAAACGTCTGGATCACCTTGCCTGCCTGCAGCACCTCTATATCGCCCAGGGTGTTGTCGGGCCGACCCAGGAAATGGAGCGTGAAAACAGGCGTGTTATCGCTCACACGGAATTGGCAGTTCATCCCGCCCTTGATATCCTGGTTCCCCTCTGTGACGTCTGAAGCCTTGTTTGAATCTGGCGTCTGATCAGCGAGCACATTGCAACCCACGGGTTTGCTCGAATCGTCAAACTCGTTGTCGGATCCGGTTGCTTGCCCCGCCGCGTCGCCAATACCAGGGACATCGGTATGGGTAGGCCGAACGGGCACAGTCGGCTGCTGTGGGGCCATTGCCATGGTCTGCGTCAGGGTCGGAATCTGCTGCCTCTGATGCAACCAGATTCCGATCGTCGCCAACACCGCAACCGCGCAAATCGTTAGCGCAACCAATCTCTTCCGGATGGATGATTTCATCTCGAGACCTCGCAGCCAACGAAATGCACCGCATCTTTAAGACTGAGGTGCCTCGGTTGCCAGCATGATAGCAGTGCTTCGATCCTTCAAGGCCGTTTTTCCTCTGCGCTCTCCGGGCTGCGGCCGCGAATGAAAATCTTTCTGCATCCGGGGCAGGAACATTGATCGCGGCCAGGATCGTTTTCCAGCGGGCTTTGCGACACCACTTGGAACCGCCAATTGGCGTCGAAGAGCATGACTTCATATTGCGGGATTGGAGCCCGCACTGTGACCTTACGCACAAGCCGGAGCGCGGCCGGGGGCGACAATGATCTCGTAGGGCACCGCCGCCGTTGACGCCGGTCCCGGGAGACGAAATACATGAGCGATTTAGCTCCGCTGGCTGAAGCAACTGCGGTTGATCCCCTCGTCAGCCACCCTGCCGATTTCCATGTCTTTCACAAGTTTATAGAGCGCTGCAAGTCATTGCCGGCCATTACCACGGCGGTGGTTTGGCCTCTCACGGATGTTGCCCTCCGCGGCTCAGTGGAGGCGGCGGAGGCCGGCCTCATTACGCCTACGCTGATCGGCCCTGAAGCGGCCATGAGGGCTCTGGCCGCAAAGATCGGACTGGACATCGGCGGTTACCCGGTGCTTGAAGCTGAGTCCGAGGCGAAGGCTGCCGAGATCGGCGTGGCCGTCTGCCGGTCCGGCGCAATGCAGGCCATGATGAAGGGCAGCCTGCACACCGACGAGCTGATGAAGGCCGCCATGCATCGCGATACGGGCTTGCGCACGGCGCGCCGCATCTCCCACGTCTTCATCATGGATACGCCGTCGTATGAGCGCACGCTGCTGATTACCGACGCGGCCATCAACATCACCCCCGAGCTCGAAGACAAAGTCCACATTGTGCAGAACGCGATTGACCTGGCGCACGCGCTGGGTATTCCGGAACCGAAGGTGGCGCTGCTTTCAGCAATAGAGACCGTGAACCCGATGATCAAGTCGACGCTGGACGCGGCAGCGCTGTGCAAGATGGCCGATCGGGGACAGATCACCGGAGGCATTCTGGACGGGCCGCTGGCTTTCGATACGGCGGTCAGCGTCAAGGCTGCCGCCATCAAGAAGCTGGTTTCGCCGGTTACGGGACAGGCCGACATCCTGGTGGTTCCCGACCTTGAGAGCGGCAATATGCTGGCCAAGCAACTGGAGTACCTGGGCGGCGCGCAACTGGCGGGCATCGTCCTGGGCGCACGGGTGCCCACCATTCTCACCAGCCGTGCTGACTCGGCCGAGACACGACTGGTCAGCTGCGCCGTGGCCGTGCTGTTGCACTATGCCACCCACCCGGTGATCAAGGTCTAGGTTTTTCGCCTCTTCGTTTCTCCCGCTCAAACGGGCGCCGCGGTTTCATTTGGCGCCCGTTTGACTTGTGCGGCGAACCTCGCTCCCTTGCTCGCCCCTTTGCCCCGCCCCGTCCGCCCGGTCTGCGAAACTGGATGTATGGACCTCAGTAAACCTGCCCTCATTTTTGACCTGGACGGAACGCTTACCGACTCAAAGCCCGGTATTCTCGGGTGCTTGCAGCAGGTGATCGACGCGCGCGGCATGGAAGATTGCGGACCGCTCGACCGCTTCATCGGGCCTCCCGTGGAGGAGTGGGTGGTGGAACTCTTGCCCAAAGGGACCAGCGAAGAGCAGCTTGCCCTGGCCCGCGACTATCGCGCCTGCTACGACCGCGAGGGCTGGCGGAACAACTCGGTCTATGCGGGCGTACAGGCGATGCTCACCGAATTGAAGGCGCAGGGATTTGCGCTTTATGTCTGCACCTCAAAGCAGGAGCACTTTGCGGTGCGTATCCTCGAGGCGTTTGGGCTGGCCGAGTTGTTTGTCGCCATCTACGGCGACAAGGCGGCGTACGCGAGCCACAGCAAGGTGGACCTGCTCACAAGAATCCTGGAAGAGCGTGGCCTCGGCAGGGAGACCGCCTGGATGGTCGGCGACCGGAGCTTCGACATAGACGCGGCGCACGCCAACCAGTTGCGCTGCATCGCCGCGGGCTGGGGATACGGGAACGCGGAGGAGTGGGCGCAGGCGGATGCGCTTGCGCGTACTCCGGCGGATGTTGCGCACCTGGTGGACGGCCGGGACTAAGCTGGCCCGCAAGCCTCTCGCAAGAATACAAACTGACAATCGAGGCACTTCAAAAGAAGATTTGACTGCCCCGGACGGAGCAGTCCGCGCTTTATTTTCGTGCGTTTGCGGGCAGCAGAAGCACGCGTCCGCGTATGCCTGTTGAAAAACGGCGAGAAATTCACACTAGATCAACAATCCAGCAACAATTGCAATGCAAGTTATTGAAAAAGAACGATCTGAAAAAATAGTTTGACAATCGCTCTTTCTTCTGGTTAAGATAGTGACGGTAACACCCATCCCCAAGGAGGTAATACATGCGCTCAATGCTTGCCAGCACTCTCATCCTCTCGTCATTCCTCATTCCCGCAGTGGCCAACGCAAGCCCGTCTTCCGACGACGCCTCTGCCCCAACCCAGGCACCCCGCGTCAGTACCGGCGTGTCTGCTCCTGTGCTTACCCGCCCCATTGGCATCGAACTGCCCAGTGGATTGTCCAACCTTTTCCTTCCCGAAAACAAGCAGGTCGACCTTTCGCTCACCGTCGACCAAAACGGCAAGGCTTCTGACGTGAAGGTGGTCAAGTCAAGCAACCCCTACCTCGACGGACTGATCGTGAATGCCGTTGAGAGGTCGCACTTCAAGCCGGCCAAGCTCGACAACCAGCCCATTCCGGTCAACATGAACCTGACGGTCAACATCGGACAGTAACCGATGCACCATCGGGATCGTGCTTTCCCAAATGTGCCCTCCCAGAACGAGACCCAGCCGGGATTCCAAGCGGAAGCCCGGCTGATTGGTTTTCAGGGGCGGACGAATGTCGCCACAATAGGGCCCATTTCCCCGGTGCACTGTTGCGGCGCCAGGTGGCCGCAGCCATTGAATACATCCAGCTCCGACTGCGGCACAAGGCTGTGCATCTTCTGACCCTGTTCGACAGGCGTGATGCGGTCTTCTTTCCCCCACAAAATCAGCACCGGCATTTTCAGTTGCGGCAGCAGGCTGTCGGTGGCATCCTGGCCGGTCAGCATGGTGTCGAGCGCGCGCTCAATCACCCAACCATGATCTTTGGTGATGCGCAGGATGTCGCGCGCGACAAAGCCGGGAATCGGCGGCGGGTCCGGCATCAGCAGGGCCTCCAACTGGTCAAGCTGCGCGGGCGTCTTCGACGTAAACAGGTTGGTGTCCCACAAGGGCTTTTCGTAGATGCCTGCCGAGTCAAAAAGCATGAGGCGGCTAACGCGTTCAGGATGCCGGGCCGCGACGATCTGGACAATCCAACCGCCCATCGACCATCCGCCCAGGTTCACCTGCTTCAGGCCCAATGCGTCAAGGAAGCCGACCACGGCTTCAGCCTCATCGGGAACCGAGTAGGAGAAGCCGGCGGGCCGTTCGCTGCGGCCATAACCGGGCAGGTCGGGCATGTAGACTCTGAACCCGGCGCGGGCAAAGTATGGCGCCAGGTTGCTCCAGTCTTCAGCGCGGCCGCCAAGCCCATGGATAAGCACCACGACGGGCCCTGAGGCGGGACCTTCAGCCTCGTAGTGGATCCGCATGCCTTTCACGGTGACCGAGCGGTTATCCACGCCGCCAAAGTCTTCCTTGAGATACTGGAATGCGTTGAAATACGTCACCGGCCGCAACCAGAATCCCAGTCCGGCGGCGATAGCTGCAGCCCACAGAAGGGCCGAGATCCAGAGAGCCTTGCGCGACAGTCTCATGATTGTTCTCGTACTTTCGTTTCAAGTTCGCCAGCCATCTGCCAGCCCTTCTCCATCACGCGGACGGTGATGGGGTCCAGCTTGAGGGCACCCTCTTGCGAGTCTTGCCTGTTCCACTCCGCGCGTTCCACCCAGCGCACCGCATCGGCGTCAGAGGCCGCCTCCAGTGCACCTCCAGTCACGCGGCACAGATAGTCGGCGATCACGTAGTGATAACGTACCCGATCTTCGTCGCGATGGATGCGGTCCAGCAGCTCCACCAGTTCGACCACCTCAACGGCCAGACCGGTTTCTTCGCGGACTTCCCGCACTACACCGGCCACGAGCGACTCGCCGAGCTCAAGCATGCCGCCAGGAAGTGACCACTGCCCTTTCAAGGGTTCAGTCCCGCGCCGGATCAGCAGCACGCGGCCCCGGTCCACTACCACGGCGCCCACCCCCACCAGCGGACTTGAAGGAAACTCTCGCTGCATCCAACCCTCAATGTGCTGACTTCTCTACAATAGTTTGTCGCAGCGGCCTTTTGGCCAAAGTTCTCCCGGTCGCGAATCCCAACTGCGCGGATATCATCTAAAGTAGAACGGCTGCTGCGAAAGAGAGTGAATCGATGTCGGAGTTTACGTTACAAATCGATGGAATGCATTGCGGGTCCTGTGTGCGGCGCGCGAGCCAGGCGCTCGCGGCAGTTGAGGGCGTGGCGGTCAACGAGGTGCGCGTGGGAGCGGCACGGTTGACCTCGGCCGTAGAGCCGCCGCCAGTGGATCTTGCCGTTGCCGCCCTGGCCAAGGCCGGTTACACGGCGCACCTGGTTCGCTAATTGATCGAGCAAACCACAGAATCGCTCACGCTTCCGGTGCTCGGCATGACGTGTGCCTCCTGTCAGCACCACGTGGAGCAGGCGCTGCGCGCTACGGCCGGTGTGGAGTCGGCGCATGTCGACCTCATGGCCCACCGGGCAAAGGTGGTGTTCGATCCGGCGTTGGCCAAGCCCCAGCAACTCGTCGAGGCCATCCGCGGGGCGGGCTACGATGCAGTGCTTCCGCGGGCGGGCGAGGCGGGCGGCACGCATGATGAAACTGAACTTACTCAGGAGCAGACGCGCAAAGCGGCCGTCACTCTCATAGCCGGGGCCGTGGCCATGCTGTTGGCCATGCCGCTGGGTCAGCCCCCAGGCCAATCTATGGGCTCGCTGGATCATGCGCTCATGAAGTTGCTGCCCTGGCTCTATGCGCTGCCAGCCGGGTTGCTGCGCTGGTTTCTGATGGTCATGACTGCGGCTGTCGTGGCCTGGGCAGGGCGCGGAATCTATATCAGTGCACTGAAAGCCTTGCGCCACGGAGCCACCAACATGAATACGCTGGTGGGCCTGGGCACGAGCGTGGCGTTCGTCTACTCGGCCTACGGCACGTTGTGGCCGGCGGGCGGAGGCCAGGTTTATTACGACGCGGTTTTGTTGATCGTGGGTTTTCTGCTGCTGGGCAAGGCGCTTGAAGCGCGTGCCAAACGGCGGGCGCTGGCGGCGCTCGACTCCCTGTCGCGCCTTCGGCCGGTCACGGCGCGCAGAGTCGTTGACGGTGTCGAAGCAGTCGTGCCGCTCGAAGAAATCCAGCCCGGCGACCACGTGCTGGTGCTTCCAGGCGAGCGCTTTCCGGTGGACGCGGTTATTCTTGAAGGCCGCACCACGGTGGATGAGTCGATGCTTACCGGCGAGTCCACTCCGCTGGCTCGCGAGGTGGGTGGGCGCGTCCTGGCCGGCTCACTCAACTACGACGGTGCGGTGGTGTGCCAGGCGCAGAGCTTGGGCGAAGCAACGGTGCTGGCGCAGATTACACGCATGGTGGAGCAGGCGCAGGGTTCGCGCGCCCCCATGGAACGGCTGGCAGACAGGGCCAGCGCGATCTTTGTTCCCGTGGTGCTGGGCCTGGCCGTACTCACCTTTGCGGTCTGGCTCATCGCGACCGGGTCATTGCAACTGGCGCTGGCCAATACCGTTGCGGTGCTCGTCATCGCGTGCCCGTGCGCCATGGGACTGGCGGTGCCCGCGGCGCTTACGGTTGCCGTTGGGCGCGGCGCGCAGCTTGGCGTTCTGTTCAAAGGCGGCGAAGCGTTGGAGCGGCTCGCGCACCTGGATGCGATCGTGCTCGACAAGACCGGAACCCTCACTGTGGGCAGACCGGTGCTGGCTTCGGTGCACCCGCTTGCCGGACACGAGCAGAACGATCTGTTGCGCATGGCGGCTGCGGCGGAGGAGCGATCCAACCACCCGCTTGCCCACGCAATCATCGATTATGCGCATGGGCTCGGCCTCACCTGGAAGCCTGCGGAAGATGTTCAGATTCTTCCCGGCCGCGGGCTGACGGCCTTGGTGGAGGGCCACCACTGCGTGCTCGGCAACGAGGAACTCTTCAAGGAATTCTTCATCCCCTTGCCTGAAGCGATAGCCCCTCCTGAAGCGGGCGTCACGCGCCTTTGGATGGCGCTTGACAACCTGCCCGTCGGCTACTTTGACGCGCGCGATGCGTTACGTCCCGATGCAGCCGAGGCAATCGCCGCGCTGCGGAACTCGGGCCTGCGGGTCCTCATGCTCACTGGCGACTCACTAGGAGCCGCCGCACCCATTGCCAGCCAGGCGGGAATCACTGAGGTGGAAGCGGGCCTCGATCCGGCGGGCAAACTGGCTCGCATTCGCTCTTTGCAAAAGTCCGGCCTGCGCGTGGCGATGGTCGGCGACGGCATCAACGACGCGGCGGCGCTGGCCCAGGCCGATGCGGGCATCGCCATGGGCACGGGCGCCGATCTGGCGCAGGAGGCCGGCGACGTGCTGCTATTGCGCACGCAACCTTCCGCCATTCCGGCTGCGCTGGGACTGGCGCGGCAAACGCTCCGCATCATGCGCCAGAATCTGGGCTGGGCAGTCGGTTACAACCTGCTTGGGATTCCGCTGGCCGCCGGCCTGCTTTATCCTGTATTCCACATCCTGCTTACGCCCTGGCTGGCGGCAGCGGCCATGGCGCTGAGTTCGGTGTGCGTACTCGGGAACAGTCTGCGCCTGCGCCGATGGTCGACCGAACGATAGTTTGATTGCCACGGACCCAGGATTGGAAGCACGGTTCTCGCAAATCGCCCGGCATCACCTCTTGTGAAGCCAGTCCAATTTGCAACCGCCGAGGGCCCGGGCATAAGATGATTTCCCAAAAGCAAAAGAACAGCTGGTTAAACGTGAAGGCATCGCTATGAGTCTGTCAGGCAGAATTAAAGGCTTTGTACGCGTTGTTCCAGGCGTACTTTTGAGTTTTCTTGTTTTCCTCGCCATCGGGTGCGGCGGAAGCAATGCGAGCGGTGGAAGTTCCGGAGGCGGAACACCACCGCCATCAAATGCCGGTGAGTGGACTTGGGTCGGTGGCAGCAACCAGGCCGGCTCCTCATCGAGTTTGTACGGCACATACGGAACAAAGGGTGTTGCGTCCGCGACGAACTTGCCGGGAGGCCGGCTGTACGCGACTTCGTGGATCGATAACAGCGGCAACCTCTGGCTGTTCGGCGGCGGCGGATTCGATCCACTCGGGAAGAATGGGCCATACAACGACCTGTGGGAGTTCAACCCGGCATCGAAAGAATGGACATGGGTCAGTGGCAGCAGCGCAGTACCCGGCAATCAATTGGGAATCTACGGAACAGAAGGGACAGCAGCTTCAACCAATGTGCCAGGCGGCCGCGAAGGATCCGCTTCATGGATTGACTCGACGGGCAATCTTTGGCTGTTCGGCGGTGATGGTTTCGACTCCGCCGGAGCCGACAATCTCCTGAATGATCTTTGGGAATTCAATCCGTCCACCAAACAATGGACGTGGATCAGCGGAAGCAATGCCGTAAATGGTAAGAGCGTCTATGGAACCCTCGGAGTGGCAGCGGCGGCCAATGTTCCGGGCGCCAGAAGTCAGGCGGTATCCTGGACGGACCACAGTGGTAATTTCTGGTTATTGGGTGGAGCTGGGTTCGACTCAACTGGCAACTTCGGCAGCCTTAACGATCTATGGGAATTCAGTCCTGCCAGCAAACAATGGACTTGGGTCAGTGGGGGCAGCGCACTGAACGCCCCGGGCGTTTACGGTACCCTCGGCGTCGCCGCCAGCGGAAATGTTCCTGGTTCGCGCTCCATTGCCGTCTCCTGGACTGATGGCAGCGGCAATCTATGGCTCTTTGGCGGACTTGGATACGATTCGTCAGGATCGGAAAACGATCTGAACGACCTGTGGGCGTTTAACCCATCGACTCAGCAGTGGACATGGATCAGCGGGAGCAGCGCAGTTACCGGTGTGGCACCGTCGGCATTCTGTGTGCCAGGAGTTTATGGCACTGAGGGAACAGCCGCTGCAACCAATGTTCCTGGCGGACGCAATGCAGCAGTTTCGTGGACTGACCCCAGCGGCAATCTATGGCTCTTTGGCGGACTGGGTTGCGATGGCAGCGGGACCGCCGGTTCTCTGAACGATCTTTGGGAATTCAGTGCGAAAAATAAGACTTGGACATGGCGTGGCGGGAGCAACTCCGTCGGCCCTGCACAAGGCGGGACAGGTGGGCCATCAGGTACCTACGGGACGCAAGGAACCGCCGCTGCCTCCAATGCACCCGGAGGACGCGCCGGAGCGGTCTCCTGGATTGACCCAAGCGGCAGTCTTTGGCTCTTCGGAGGTTCCGGCCACGATTCGACAGGTGCCTGGGGACAACTTAATGACTTGTGGAGCTATACCCCGTAGTCAGAATTCTCCAAATGCTTCAAGCAGTCACGGTAAACTGGTCTCAGAGCCTGTCTGTGCGCATCCTTACCCGCTACATTCTCGGTGAAATCCTCTCCCACACGCTCATCGGGTGCGCGCTGTTCACCTTCATCCTCTTCATGCCCTACCTGCCCAACATGCTTGAGATGGTGGTGCGCAACAGCGCCACTTTTTCCAATGCCGCGGAGATTTTTCTCTTCACCCTGCCCATCCTTTTCAGGGTAACCATTCCCATGTCGGTCCTGGTGGGCGTGCTGCTGGGATTGAGCCGGCTGGCCGCCGACAGCGAAATCATTGCGATGCGCGCCTCGGGTCTGGGAATCGGCTACTTTGTACGCGTTTCGTCGATTGTGGCCATTGGCGGCACGCTGCTGGGACTGGCCAATTCCCTCTATCTTGCGCCGCGCGCCAACCAGGCCATCCTCGACCTGCAGCAGGCGCTGGAAACTTCGCAGGCCTCCTACCAGATTCAGCCGCGTGTATTTTACGAAGACTTCAAAAACTTTGTGCTCTACGTGCAGAACGTACGGTCGGGCACCGGCGCGTCCAACTGGGACCAGGTATTCATGGCCGATGTGACGGATCCGACGGCTCCGCGCATTACCACGGCAACCTCGGCAACCGTGGTCAGCGATTCCACACAGGTGCTGCTGATGCGGCTGCGTAACGGTGCGCAGCACGACACAGTGGACGACCAGCCCGATCAATACACCATCACCGCCTTCGCCACCACCGATCGCCCGCTGGAGTTGAGCCCGCAAAGCGATGTGCACCTGGGGCGAAGAGATACCGCGATCTATGCGCTGCCCATGCGCACCTTGATCGAGCGCGTTCATGGGCCCGATCCCAAGCCCTATCTCATCGAGTTGAACAACCGGTTCGCTTTTCCGGTGGCATGCATGGTGTTGATGATGGTGGGCGTTCCGCTGGGCGTCGCCTCGCGTCGCGGTGGCAAGAGCTCCGGCTTTGTCTACACCATTCTGCTGGTGTTTCTCTACTACTTTCTTTCCTCCACCGGCACGGCGCTGGGGCGGCAGAATAAGGTGCCGGCGTTTTTTGCGGTGTGGTCGGCCAATCTGATATTTGCCGCCGTGGGCATTTTTCTTCTGTGGCAAATGGCCAGCGGCGGGCGCGTGTTGGCGGCCATCACGGCATGGGCCGCGCGCTTGCCCAAGGCTGAGGGTACTGGGCGCAGAGGATTCTCGCTCACGGGCCTTCTCGAAAAACTGCGGCCGCGCTCGCAGCGCGCCAAGTCGCGCAACGCCTTTCCGCGCATCCTTGACGAGTATGTCGTGCGCGAATTCCTCAATATGTTCCTGCTGGTGCTTGCGGGCTTTGTGCTGCTCATGCTGGTGTTCACCTTCTTTGACCTTGTGGGCGACATCATCCGCAATCACGTTCCGCTCACTACGGTCGGCGCTTACCTGGTTAACCTCACCCCGGACATGCTCTACCAGATCGCGCCGCTGGCCGTGCTCATTGCCACGCTTGTCACCTTCGGCGTACTTAACCGCAACAGCGAAATCATCGCCATGAAGGCCACCGGCATCAGCCTTTACCGTCTCGTGGTTCCCATCGTCTCCATCGCCGCGGTGCTGTCGGTATGCCTGTTCCTGTTTGACCAGTACTATCTGCCGCAGGCCAACCGCCGGCAAGAGGCCTTGCGCAACATCATCAAGGGCCGCCCCGCGCAAACCGTTCTCCATCCTGAGCACAACTGGATCTTCGGCCAGCCCCACGCAGGCGAACCGGGACGGATTTTTTACTACGAGTTTTTTGATCCGGACCGCAAGGAGTTTGCCAACCTTTCCGTGTTCGAGTTTGATCCGTCCACGTTTTCGCTCACGCGGCGGATTTTTGCGGCGCGCGTGTTTCGCGATCATGACAAGGACTCCTGGCGCTTTGAAGATGGCTGGGTGCGCGACATGACCGGGCCCGAGCCCACCTCCTATCGCGAGTTCAGACAGACGGAATTCTCCGAGATTCACGAAGACCCAGGCTACTTTACAAAGGAAAATCTGCAGTCGCAGGAGATGAACTTCGGCCAGCTCGACGGCTACATTCGCGATTTGCGCCAGAGCGGATTTGACACCATGCGCCTGCGCGTCGCCCTCTGGCACAAGGTCGCTTATCCGCTCATTGCCGTCGTCATGGCGGTGCTCGCCATTCCCTTTGCGCTCTCCATGGGACGGCGCGGCTCGCTCACTGCCATTGCGGTAGCCATTGGGGTGGCCCTGGCCTACTTTGTCGTCAACGGTACATTCGAGGCCATGGGCAACGTGAATTATCTGCCCGCCGCGTTGGCGGCCTGGTCGTCCGACATTTTGTTCGCGCTGGTGGGCGGATATCTGCTCTTGCGGACCCCGACCTAAGTCCGCTCAGCTGCGTGTTTCGAGTCGAGGCTTACCAATCCACGTGAAAATTGAAGGTGCTCCATAGAAATACCAGGCAGCCAGCCCCAAGTCGCAAATCGCGCATCCGGCCGAAGAAGTTGGAACAAATGGCACGATGGGCGTCCCGTAGAAATGATGCGCAACATCCCAGATCGAATGAAGTAACCAGCCGACGGCGATGAAGCGGTAGTCCTTGATGCCCTGGTAGGCAATGAAGGTCACAAGCGCACAGAACGCAAACTCCCACGCTCCCAGGCCGCCATTCAAGTAGGCGGCTCCAGCCCCGGCGATCATGATCGCGCTGAAATTCCGCCGGCCCGGTTCTTTAAGAAGCGAACACGCGGAAATAAACCCAAGCGCAACCATCAGCGGTGCGACGATCTGTAGAAAAGTCAGTGGAACTTCTGCGTGCATGTCCGCAAGCCCTCCATTGGGTTTCATCAAGCGCGAAACGGAGCTCAGCGGTTCTCTTCCTCGCTTGAACGAGACCGGTCGAGCATCGCGGCAAAAGCTGCTTGAGCACGTTTCTCGGAGCGCGGGTCCCGCAGGAACCTCCGCGAAACGTGGTGACTCAAGTAGATCCCGCATAGCTCCCACACGAATTGCGAGGCATCTAAATCGGCGCGAAGGTGGCCGAGCTCGACAGCCTGGCGCGTAAGTTGAGTTAGAAGGCCGCGCCAATAGGCCTCCATGGCTAATACCTTGGCGCGCACTGGGCCTTCCGCATCGTCCAATTCAAACAGCGCCGCTGCCACCGGACATCCGCCGCGCAGTCCTGCTTTTGTCGTCCAGCCGAGCCAGTTGTTCACCAGGGCCTTCAATCGCGGGAGTCCAGCCGCGGCGAGCATCGCGGGCCGCACAACCTTTGCGGCGGAGACCTCCGCCATGTGGTCGAGCAGCTCAATCTGTACTTCTTCTATTGAGCTGAAATGAGCGAACAAGCCGCTCTTCGACATGGCTGCATGTTGCGCCAGCGCGCCGAGAGTGACGCCGGACAGCCCGGTTTCGGTCAAAAGGTCGAGTCCTTCGTGCAGGATTCGTTCGCGGGTGGCAGCGCCTTGAAGTCCCATAGATAAAGAATAGCACGACCGGTCGTGCTATTGAAGCCCGCATTTCTCCCCCTTCCCCGGATCGGTGGCCGCCTCCCAAGATCAGCCCACCGTACAATGGATTCATGCTTCGCGACCTCGCGCCCCTCTTTGTTTACATGCGCCGCTATCGCTGGGGATTCTTCTGGGGCACGCTCTCCTGCGTCTGCACAAACGCCATCTGGGTGCAGTTTCCGGGCGTCCTCGGCAGGGCCATCAACAGTATCGAGCAGGGAACTACGCGCCAGCAGGTGGTCATCTACGCGGGCCTCCTGGTCGCCATCTCGCTGGTGAAGGGCGTTTTTCTCTACACCCAGCGCTGGGTGCTCATCGGCATCTCCCGCGACATCGAGTTCGACCTGCGTAACGACCTGTTCAAGAAATTGGAGAAGCAGGACTCAGGTTTTTACGGGCGCTACCGAACCGGCGACATCATGGCCCGCATGACCAACGATCTGAATGCGGTGCGCATGTTGCTCGGCCCGGGACTCATGTACAGCGCCAACACCATCTTCCTGAGCGTTTTCGCGCTGTTTTTCATGTTGCGCATCAGCCCTTATCTCACTCTCGTGGCGCTGGCGCCCATGCCCCTGGCCAGTATCCTGGTGCAGTACTTCGGCAGCCGCATTCACACACGCTTCGAGCGCATCCAGGCCAGCTTCTCTGACATTTCGGCGCAGGCGCAGGAAAACTACTCGGGCGCGCGCCTGGTGCGGGCCTTTGCGCGAGAGGAATCCGAGATCAGCCTCTTCGAGCGGCTCAACCACGAGTACATTGGCCGCGCTCTGCGTCTCGTGCAACTGATGGGCATGCTGTGGCCGACGCTCGAGTTCGTCCTGGGCATATCGATGATCATCACGCTGCTTGTCGGCGGACACCTCGTCATCGAGCATCGCATCGACGTGGGTCAGTTTGTCGCCTTCAGCACTTACATGATCATGCTTATCTGGCCCATCATCGCCGTCGGATGGGTGATCAACATCTTTCAGCGAGGAACCGCGTCAGTCAAGCGCGTGGACGAGCTGCTCAAGGCCGAGCCCGCCATCGACGACAGCGCGGCCGATGCCTCTATTGCCGCCGATGCGGTCCTCAGCGGAGACATCGAGTTCCGCAACCTCAACTTCAGCTACGGCGATGTGCCGGTGCTCAAGGATATTTCCTTGCGTATTCCAGCCGGCTCAAGCCTGGCTATTGTCGGACCTACTGGTTGTGGCAAGTCCACACTGGTGCACCTCATCTCGCGGATGTACGAGGCGCCCGACGGCGCGCTCCTCATCGACGGCAGGCCGGTGCGCGATTATCCGCTGGCGGTGCTGCGCCGGAACATCGGCATGGTCAGTCAGGAAACCTTCCTGTTCAGCGAGACGATTCGCGAGAACCTGGCCTTCGGTGCGCCACACGCCAGCGCTGAAGATCTTTTGGAGGCCGCCGAAGTGGCGCACATCCGTCAGGAATTCGAAGAGTTTCCGCAGGGTTTTCAAACCATGGTGGGCGAGCGCGGCGTCACGCTTTCAGGCGGGCAGAAACAGCGTTCGGCCATTGCCCGAGCGCTGCTGCGCCGTCCGGCGATTCTCATCCTTGACGACGCGCTGGCCAGCGTGGACACCTATACCGAAGAGCGAATCCTTGGCGGACTGCGCAAGTACACGGCAAACTCGACCACGGTGCTTATCTCGCACCGCGTGTCCACGGTGCGCGATGCCGACCAGATCGCCGTGCTCGATCACGGCAGAATTGTGGAGCTGGGCAGGCACGAAGAATTGCTTGCGCTCGACGGATACTACGCCAGCCTCTACCAGAAGCAGCAACTGGAAGAAGAACTGACGGTGGCGGGCTGAGTCCGGCAGGCTCAGGCGTTCCAGCGCATGCCCACCGACGATTCCGCGGCATAGTCCTGCGCGGTAAACTCCGTCTGCCCCTCAAGCCGCGCAGGCGAAGCGATCTGCAACGGCGCGGGATTGACCACCGGATCCTTCGCCACCTGCCGCCAGGCTTCACGTACGTTCTTGATGCAGCCGATGGTATGGTCAAACTTTGCCCGCGAAGCTGACTGCGAGGCCTGCAAAATCTGCGCGAAAATCGACGTGTAAAACTCGCTGAGCGCCTGCGCCGGCCGTCCGCCCACATCCATGCGCAGACGCGCCTGCAGATGGATGATGATGTCCAGCGCCCGCTTCACTGCGGCGCGCCGTCCGTCCGTGTCTCCGCGATCCACTGCGTCGCCGGCCGCGCCGAGAAACCGGATCATGCCGTCGTAAAGAGCCACTACAAGATCAACCGCCGATGCGCCATCCAGCACATGTTCCTGATAACTTCCCATCTCTAGAAGACTCCTTATCCATTCGAGTTCTGGTTGTAGCCCGTGATTGCCGAATAGAGCTCATTCACGCCCTGCAACTGCGACGGCAACATCTGCATAATTTCGTTGGCGCTGTTCAACTCCGCCGTAAGACTCTTCTGCTCGGTCGAAATCAGGCTCTCTTCTCTTGAGATATCGGCATTCAGTGTCGACTCAATCTGGCTGTTGGATTTGGAGGCGACCGAGAGTATGCCCGTCGAGGAACTGGTCCCGGAGTTGGTCAGCATCGTCGAGAAGCTCTGCCCCCAGCTGTTCGCGTTCTGGAAGAAGCCAACCACGCTCGAGTAATCGGAGTTGAGCACCGAATCAAGCGATGTCGCGTCCAGCGTCAGCGTTCCATCGTTGTTCACGCTGACGCCCAGGCTCGTAAGGCTGTTGATGTCTGAAGAATTCGTGTAGTTCAAAGTCGAGGTGACCTGGTCGGTGGTATCCAGCAGGGTTGAGTTCACCGTCAATGTGTCGCTCGTGCCTGACGTGTTTGAAAGCAGCGAGAGAGTCTGCGTCGTCCCATCGCTGCCGGTAGCAACGCTCGCAGTGACTCCCATGTTTGCGGCGTTGATGGCCGAGGCCAACCCCCCGATTGTAGCCGCGGTCGTCGTATTGGCGGTAAACGGTGGCGAAAAAGTCTGGACCACGCCATCGCCAACCTGGATTGAGACCGATCCGGTCAATACATCGCCGGCAGCGGCCACCGTACTGAAGTTGCCACCCGAAGTCTGCGAGGAGGTAAACGTCAAGGCATCTGTGCCCACGTTGGCGTCGAAAACATTTGCGGCCACCGCCAGTTGTGCGCCGCTGTTGGACAGAACCGACAGGCCGTACGTAGTGTTCGACCCTGTACCCGAGGTCACGATCGAGGCCGTCACTCCGAAGTCGGAGTTGTTGATGTAGTTCTCCAGATCGGTAAGCGTGCTCACCGTCGTTGTTCCCTTGCCGTTCGCGTTGGTTGGCGATCCGAGCGGGATATCCAGCGTCGAGGAGCCGCTGCCCATATTCAGATCGAATGAACCGGTCAGAGGGTCGTCCTCGCCGGTGATTCCGGTCAGGGTGCCCCCGGTCATCTGCGCGCTCTGAAAGCTTACCGGCGTATCGCTGGTGGCGACCAGTGCCGAAGTTACACTGACCGCTCCGGCTGAGCCCGCGGTTTGCGAGGTCAGCGTCAGCGTCGACTCGCCGTTGCTGGTGACCACGTTGGCCGTAACCCCGAGATTCGCGGCGCTGATGGCGCTGGCCAGGCCAGAGAGCGTGTTGACGCCGCTCCCGGTGTAAATGGTATTTGCCGCAGGGGAACTCGGATCGGGATCGGCGCCAATCACAACCTTCTCCGTTGTGCCGCCGCCGATCGAGATGGTCATCGAACCCGTCAGCGTCGTGTCTGTATTTGCCGTAACCGAATCCAGGCTGCCGTTGGGATTGGCGCTAATGATCCCGCTCATCAATTGCTGCTGCAACAACGAAAGGGTCGGAGAACCAAACAGCGGCTCGGCGTTGCCCGACGAGTCAACCCCCTCCTGGGTGTTCATCGCGCTGACCAGGGAGTTGTAGTCGCTGACAAAACTATTCACCGTGCTCTCGACATCGGTATTGTCATTGCCGATCACCACCTGAACCTGTTCCAGGCTCTGATCCGACTCCTTGGCGCTGGGCGCCAACAGTTGAAACGTGACGCCGGGGATGAGATTGGCCACGGTGTTTGAGGAACTGGTCATATTGACACCGTCAACCGACAGGACGGCATCCGTGCCCGACACCGGCGAGGTATATGCCAGTGAAGTGGAGGCGGCGATGCTGGTGTCCACGATGCTTGAGGCAACCGTCAACGTCCCGGCACTGCCGGCGGTGCCCGACGTTAATTGCAGACTGGAGGTTCCATCGCCGTTCGAAACCACTTGGGCGTTGACCCCCAGGCTAGAGATACCGCCAAGCGCCGTGGCAAGGGTGCCGAGGGTGTTGTCGGTCGAATTGATATCAACCACGACGGGCGCGCCGCTGCCCATCTGGATCGAGATGGAGCCGGAGAGCTTATCGGTCGTGTTGGCGATCCCGGTAAGGGTCCCGGTCGAGGTGGTCGCAGCCGTGCTTCCCGAGGCATCTTTGCCCGCCGAACCGGTGTAGCCCAGATGATTCGTCGTATCGACAATCTTGTTTGATGTGACGGTGATGTTTCCGTTCTTGCCCGAGGTTCCGGAGACCAGACTCAGCCTTGAACCCGAGGAGTCGGTTAACACGCTCGCATTGATGCCCACCCCGGAGGCATTGATGGCCGCTGCCAGTCCGGCAAGCGTGTTCTTTCCGGAAGTGGTGGGAACGCTGACTGTCTGCGCCGCGCCACTGCCCACCTGGAGCGTGATGGAACCGGACAACGTGTCGGAGGAGTCGGGAATTTCGCTCAGGTAGCCGCTCGAGGTCGAGGCCAGACTGGTCACCGTCACCGTGTGCGTTCCGGCAACCGCGGTGGAGTTTGCCGCCGTCAACGTGAGCACATTTTGATCGGAGCTTGAGCCCTCCTTCTGCGCCATGATGCCCTGAAGGTCGGTGAGGGAGCTCATATCGTTCGAGAGCTTGGAAAACAGCGTCCCCAGGCTCGATATCGTCGTGTCCTGGCTCTCCAGCTTGGTCAACTGCGTATTCCACGGCGTTTCAACATTCTTCAGATTGCTGATGATCGAAGCAACCGTGGAACTGACGTCAAAGCCGTCTCCGCTGGTCGGCGACCCGAAACTTAAACCCACTGTGCCCATTGCGCCCTCCCATCAAAAAGGAAGCAGCCCGTAAACCATCAAAAACAAGGCAGCATTGGAGAAGACTCATGCTGCCTGTAGCCCACACACCGCCTTCATCGGCGGAAAACCAGCGCGCCTTTAGACACCTTCTGCCCGCCGCGCCCCGCTCGCACAACGCGAAGAAGGGCGGCCGCATGGGACGCCCTTCCCCGGTTTGCGCCGGCTTGCCGGCTCTAGTCAGCCCGGTTGCCAGATTCGACATGCCGGGCCGGTTGAGGGTTTACTGCAACAGCTTCGTCACTTCCTGCTGCATGCTGTTGGCCTGGGCCAGGGCCGAGATGCCGGTCTGCGACAGGATCTCGTACTTGGACATGTTGGAAGTTGCCGACGCGTAATCGGTGGCCTGCACCGCGTTCTGCGCCGAGGTTACGTTCTCCTGTTGCGTGCTGAGCACCTGGCTCACAGCATTCAGAGTATTGATCTGCGCGCCGACGTAGCCGTCTTGTGCCGCCACATCGGTGATGGCGGTGTTAAGCGAAGTAAGCGCGGTCTCGGCATCGGACTGGTTTGACAGGTCAGTCGAACTCAGTGACTGGCCGGCCTTATCGGAGTAGCTGATGGTTGCGACTCCGCCCGTGCCGTTTGTGTCCGCGGCGATGGGGATAAGATCGCCAGCATCCTGCCCCGTGGCCGTATCCGCCACACCATTGTTCAACCAGGAGGTAGTTGTAACCCCAGTCGTATAGTAGGTGTCGGCTGTGTAGACTGGCGTGTCGGAGGTGTTACCATTCGTGGTGTCCGCGAGATTCGAGGCGGTGATGGTGACTCCAGACGTTGCTGAGGTGAACTCTACGACCCCGGCATTGTTGGTTGCGGTAATGCCCAGGCCCGAGCCGGCGCCCGTGCT
>Ga0182013_10002898_pt1 | contig 21945 bp, 24 predicted proteins | sample 612S2MmetaG_FD_120487 | JGI IMG/M metagenome (GOLD analysis project Ga0182013, IMG submission 120487) | Permafrost microbial communities from Stordalen Mire, Sweden - 612S2M metaG | ecosystem: Environmental > Terrestrial > Soil > Wetlands > Permafrost | place: Sweden: Stordalen | collected... | reverse complement strand
CGGCTTTGCCCAATAACCCCATTTTGCCCAATAAGTCCAAGGTCTGCCCAAAAACCTAAAGGCGTTGAATAGCGGGGACGGTCGAGTACAACCGTCCCCGCCGTCGCTATCCTGATAGGTGGTAGCCAAATCAGGAGCGAAAGCCATGTTAGACACAACTCTCAATTTTACGTACTTGGGCGCTAATGGGGTCAGACTGGAATTGCGGCATGTCAGCGGATTAGGTGGTGGCGCTGTAACATTGTCCTCGATGGACGTTGATGCCGTCATCGGACAGCTTTCAAAGTTGCGAGAACAAATGAAACCAGAGGTTTCCAGATCGCTGCCGGACGGCAACCATCAAGGACCCGTTGATCCGATTTGGCAGGTAAGTCCTGCCGTTGACCAAAAGATTTTGTTCGTCCGTCATCCAGGATTAGGGTGGCTGTCGTTCGTATTTCCGCCGCCTGAAGCCAAAAAGCTAGGGAACGCCCTGCTATCTGGCGGACCACAAAACTCTGCCCCGCAAACTCAGACTGGCCGCCCCCACTGAAAGTTACGGGCTCGCTCATGCCGCCTCCTTCCAGAACTCGGTTTCGATTCCGAGTTCGTAGGATTCTTGGATCAGGCAGCAGATGTTGTGGCAGATGATCTTGCAAAGAACCTCGTTCACCATCGCCACATCGGTCTTACTACGGACGTGATCGCGGAACTTGGCTTTGATCATCGAGAACACGGACTCGACGTTGCTGCGCTTGTGATAGTGGCTCAGGAAATCTTCGCGGCGATATTGGAAATAGTGGAACATCTTGGCCCACAAACCGCCCGCTCTGCCGGTCGTGCTGCCCTTGAACGCGATGTAGGGAACAGCGCCGTGACGTGCGACGACTTCGAGATTTTTCTTGCTGCCGTAACCCTTATCGGCTGATACCTCGCGCATCTGGAAATTCTCTGCCGTCGCGTCAACCAGCGCCGGGAACAATTTTATATCGCTCGCGTCCCTGCCATGGATTTCAACGGCGGTCACGATGTGAGTGCTGACACCGCACATCAAGTGGACCTTTACCCAGTCGTGTTCCTGGCGCGCCACGCCGTACTTGTGATCGTACCAGCGATGAAAGCGCGAGGTCGTGAAGCCGGAACTGTCGGCGGCAAAATCAATCTCAATCGCATTGAGCGGACGGCTGCTTTCAGTGATCAGCGCCCGCAAGATCGGAGTCAGCGCCGGGTTTTCCAGATAGTTGAAGATCGAATTGTAGTGCGGGACCTTGGCGATGTAGCCCTTGGCCTGCGCTTCCCGAAGATCGGTCATGAAGCGGCGACCCGAAACCGTGCTGTAAATCTTGAAACAAGCAGCGAACAGAGCATCATTGATCGGCAGAGGCGGCCGACCGTTTCTCTGCCGCTCAGGTTCGGCGATGCCGCCGCAAAGGTCGCGGAGCAAGTCGAGAAATTTTGCCTTCTCGCCGGTCTGCGCCGCGTTGTAGGCGCGCCAATCCTGCGGATAGGTCTTACGAGCGGTTTGCACGGTAAGCGTCTCAGTGACCGTTGTAGAGCCGTCAGGATGGCGCTCACGTTGAACGACGTATTCGACTGCGAAGATGTGCTTACATTTGAAGCCGCCATCCTCGTGATCGGGGCAACTGCAATGAGACTCGCGCGGGTCTAGCCAAACGGTGTAACGGCGTTCGGCGCTTTGGCTTGGGACGGACCACGCCCTACCTTTTCTCAGGATTTTGGCTGTCGCCGCGATTTCCAAGCCCTTTTGCTGGCGATTGTCCCCACGCACGTCTAACATGACCGTCTCTCCCGTATCTGGGAGTAGCATATCATAAATGGGAGACTTGTAAAGAGGAAAATATCGTATATGATAGATATTGTTCAGATGCGGGAGAATACCTATGGTGGCAAAACCCCCTTCTTGGGAGGAGCGGGCCAAGCGGTTTCTCAAGGCCGAACTGGCGCGGGCAGATGTCGGGTATCGGGAGCTAGCCGAACGGCTCAAGAAACACGGAATGAAAGAGAGCGAAGCATCTATCGCTAACAAGATTAGCCGTGGGACGTTTTCGGCGACGTTCATGCTGGCCGCCCTTATTGCAATCGGTGCGGAGAGCGTCAGGCTGGAAGATATTTGACTATCGGAAGGGCGACAAGCGGATGTTAATAGCTCTCGCGGCTGTTTGTGTTGCAGAGGCAATTGTCGTCGCCACTTTTTGGCTTGCGCCGATGCCACCTCACTCAACTCTATCGTCATTAGATTTCTCGTCCGACAATATTTTTATAGCTGCAGTATTTGTAATAATCTGTGGACTTTTGGCTTGTGTTCAGGTGTGGCGCTTCCGAAAAGCGCGAGAAAAGGAGCAGGCCGAAGAAAATATAGAAAGTGCCCAGCACGACGATGATGGCACCCCATCGGCCGCTAATTTTCAATCCGTTGTAAAAGAGATACGCACCTATCGCCACGCTCAGAGCCGAGAGAATGAGGGCCATTATTTTGGGGAAACGGTGACTCTCTTCGTATTGATTATTACTGCCGGCGTCCTTTTCTTGCAGTGGCAAACTTTGGGAAAGACTGACAATACGCAGCGCATGATTAATCGCGCTTTTGTCTATGTCGATCAGATAAACGTGATTCCATATCCTAATCCGCCATCCGTCTATAGCGGATGGGCTGCTATTAGTAATGGAGGGGCTACTCTGGCCACCCATGCCTCTGTCCAAGGAGGCTGTGCGCGAGCTAAGCCCGACGAGAATATTGACGATCCATTTTCGCAACTGAAATGGGATGATGGGATCATCAACAAAGTCAATATCGTTAGCCCGAAGCAGAACTTCCCGCTCCCAATCTGCGATTTTAAGGAACCCGAGTTTACCGCCGCCGTAAAGGGCGAAATCCAGCTTTTCATCCGTGTAATAGTTCAGTACCGCGATATTTTCGATCCGACTTTCCCGCGTGTCACGGAGCGAACCGTAAAGCTTTTGGCTGACGGCATTACCTATCGCTTTGCTTATGTTGGGCCAAATAATTGTACAGACGACGATTGCCCAAAATGAAATCAAAACAACGGAGTATAGTTTTCGTGCTGGCTCTTTTGCTTGCAATGGCTGGAAATTCGCTGGCGCAATCACAACCCAAACCCCAACCACAAAGTAAAAGCAGCCCCCTCAGCGAACAGGAACGCCCCGCACAACCAGCCCCAGCCTCTGGCGTACTGACCCCGCAACAAATTGAACAATCCATTACGGACGGCATAGAGGCCGCCGCAAAGCAGTACGAAGCAAACCACCCCGCGACGCCACCAGATAATTCTGGCTGGTGGTTCAATTTTTGGTTGGTTATCTTTACTGGCGGCTTGGTCGTCGTCGGCGCTGCTCAGTGCTATCTTATTTTCGGCACGTTGCGGGCCGCCCAGAACTCTATTGATCTCGCTCGCGACGATTTCAATGCGACGCATAGGCCGTGGATTTCGGTCACATACGTAGCAATCAGTGTCGGCCTCAGTTGGGCTGAGCGGAATGCCGTACTTGGATTGAATGTTTTTTGTAAAAATACCGGAAATTCGCCCGCTATACGGGTCTCCTTGGCCGCAACTATTTTTCCATTCCTGACGAACGATGATATTCCTGAAGAGATGGCCAAACTGCAAGAACGCCATCGTACCTCTACTCGTCGCCCGATAATTGAGCGCACATTGTTCCCGGGCGCTCAGGACGATTTGATTATCCCGCGTGTACTGGTTATTCCCGAAGTTAAAATCGCCAGTCTGAAAGATGGCCGTGGAGACCCTGCGATAGAAATGGTCCCGGTCATTTTGGGGTCGATTGAATATTATTTCTCGTTTGGCGAGCGCGAGCCTCATTACACCCCATTCGTCTTTCACCTCTGGCGCACCGCAGGCAACCCGACTGATCGACTGACTTTTCGTCTCGACGGGAGCAACGTTGTGAAGGAAAATATGCTCTTGGTTGAATTGATGAGCGCCGGGGATGCGACATGACGCATTGGCTTCTTGGGCAAACGCAAAACTAATCGTGAAGAAAAATAGGGCGCAAAAAACCGCGAGTACCAATGCCACAATCAACCAAATGGGTGGTGCGGATGACTCCGTTTTGGAATGTTTCTCTGGAGACCGCGAATCAATTTTACACATGGGGCTGGCGAGCCTCCATGTTCGGAGCATTGATTACATTTTTTGGAGTAGCCTTCTTGTATTGGGGAACGCGGGTCCGCGACCATGATTTTGAAGCCAACATCGCGCAGTTGCACAAAACCACCGCAGAGTCAGAGGAACGATCCGCCGCGCTCGAAAAAGAGACAGCACGGTTGACCGCCGGTAATTTAGAATTAGCAACGAGTCTTGAGCGGGAGAAGAATGCGCGCGCACGTATTGAATCTGGACTTGCGTCTAGACACGTAACCAATGAGCAGCAAATTGCTCTAGTCAATGCACTGAGAGGCGTAAAATTGGTCGTGGTGATTTCGACGTACAGTGACGCAGAAACATCTGCATATTCGCGCGAAGTAGCCGTCGCTTTCGAAGCCGCGGGACAAGAGGTCCAACAAGGCAGCGTCGTCATGGCGAGCGGTGGTCCGCCGCTCATGGGACTCTTAGTTGAAGAAACCGCCGATGGTCGGCTAATTAACGCCCTGATTGCGGCTCGATTGGTTACCCAAAAGATGGCATCAACTAAAAATTCGATGTTTCGTACCGGCGAAGGATTGAATGCTATTGTGGTTGGGCTAAAGCCGAGTCCATTTTGAACGTGGCATGGGACTTTTTGGGCAATCTTCGGACTTTTGGTGATCTGCCCATAAACCCGGTAAGTTGCCCAAATACCCCTTCCGAATTGAGGGTTGTTAGGCAAAGCCCGGCCGATCCCCAAATATAGCGGCGATACCCGGTTAAATATCCCAACCCCTTGCGGCGGTCGGCTGGTATGCTACCCACCTGCGGTGTATCAGCGGGCGGAGGGCGTCCCGCCTGGCAGGCGTTGAGGCGCAGGAGTTTAGGCAATGTCGGCACCCCATAAAGCCACCGCAAACAACCAGGATTTCTTCGCGGCAACGCTGGCTGAAAGCGATCCGGAAATCGCCGAGGTGGTCCGGCTCGAACTCGGCCGCCAGCGCGACGAGATCGAGCTCATCGCGTCAGAGAATATTGTCAGCCGCGCCGTACTCGAAGCGCAAGGCTCGGTGCTCACCAACAAATATGCCGAAGGGCTGCCCGGCAAGCGCTATTACGGCGGCTGCCAATTCGTCGATGTCGCGGAACGGCTTGCCATCGAGCGGGTGACCAAGCTGTTCGGCTGCGGCTTTGCGAACGTGCAACCGCATTCCGGCGCCTCGGCCAACGCCGAAGTTTTCATGGCGCTGATGCAGCCGGGCGACACATTTATGGGGCTCAATCTGGCCGCCGGCGGCCATCTCACCCATGGCTCGCCGGTCAACCTGTCCGGCCGCTGGTTCAAGGTCGTGCCCTATGGCGTGCGCCGTGACGATCACCTCATCGACATGGCGGAGGTCGAGAAGCTTGCCAAAGAGCACCGGCCGAAAGTCATCATTGCCGGCGGCTCGGCCTATCCGCGCATTATCGATTTCCGCCGCTTCCGCGAGATCGCGGACGAGGTCGGCGCCTATCTGATGGTCGACATGGCGCATTTTGCCGGTCTCGTCGCCGGCGGCGCGCATCCAAGCCCGTTTCCTCATGCCCATGTGGTGACGACGACGACGCACAAGACGCTGCGCGGGCCGCGCGGCGGCGCCATCCTGACCAATGACGAGGAGCTGGCGAAGAAGTTCAACTCCGCGGTGTTCCCCGGCATGCAGGGCGGCCCGTTGATGCATGTCATCGCCGCGAAGGCGGTTGCGTTCGGCGAGGCGCTGCGGCCGAACTTCAGGCTTTACGCGAAGAACGTGGTGGAGAACGCCAAAGCGCTTGCCGAAACGCTCAAAGCGCGCGGCCTCGATATCGTCTCCGGTGGGACCGACACCCACCTGATGCTGGTCGATCTGCGCAAGAAGCGGCTGACCGGCAAGGTGGCAGAAGTGGCGCTCGGTCGGGCCCACATCACCTGCAATAAGAACGGCATTCCGTTCGATCCGGAAAAGCCCACCGTGACGTCCGGCGTCCGCCTCGGCACGCCGGCTGGAACCACGCGCGGCTTCGGCATCGCCGAGTTCCGGCAGGTCGGCGAGTTGATCGCGGAAGTGCTGGACGCGCTGGCGAAGAACGGCGTCGACGAGGATGCGGCGGCGGAACAGAGCGTGCGTGAGAAGGTCAAACGGTTGGTCAGCCGGTTCCCGATTTACGAGGGCTGAGGGATGCGGTGTCCGAGTTGTGCAAGCCTCGATACCCAGGTGAAGGATTCGCGGCCGACGGAGGATTCCTCCGTCATCCGTCGCCGTCGCGTCTGCCTGGCCTGCAATTTTCGCTTCACCACTTTCGAACGGGTGCAGTTGCGCGAACTGGTGGTGATCAAGCGCAACGGCCGCCGCGTGCCGTTCGACCGCGACAAGCTGTTGCGCTCGGTCCAGATCGCCTGCCGCAAGCGCCCGGTCGAGCCGGAGCGGGTCGATCAGATGGTTTCGAAAATCGTTCGCGAACTTGAAAGCATCGGCGAGAGCGAGGTGTCCTCCGAAGCCATCGGCGAAACGGTCATGGCGCATTTGCGCGACCTCGACGACGTCGCCTATGTACGCTTCGCCTCGGTCTATCGCAATTTTCGCGAAGCCAAGGATTTTGAAGCGGCGCTGGCCGAATTGTCGGGGGACGAGGCCGCCGAGTGAGCGCGCAATCGAGCGCGATGGCGCATGCGGTGACGGACGATCAGCGGTTCATGGCGCTGGCTCTGGCGCTCGGCCATCGCGGCTTCGGCCGCGCCTGGCCCAATCCGGCGGTCGGTGCGGTGATCGTCAAGGACGGGATGCTGGTCGGCCGCGGCTGGACGCAGCCCGGCGGCCGGCCGCACGCCGAGATCGAGGCCTTGCGCCGGGCCGGCGCGGCAGCGCGCGGAGCGACCTTATACGTCACGCTGGAACCCTGTTCGCATTACGGTAAGACGCCGCCCTGCGCCGATGCCATCGCCGCCGCGGGAATTGCCCGCGTGGTCTCGGCGATCGAGGATCCCAACCCCAAAGTGGCTGGTTCGGGACACGCGCGGCTTCGGGCGGCCGGGATCGCGGTCGATATCGGTATCGGCGCCGACGCGGCCCGCCGCCATCATGCCGGTCATATTCTGCGCATGCGGGAAGGCCGTCCTCACGTGACCCTCAAGCTCGCCGTCTCGGCCGACGGCAAAGCCGGCGCTGCTGGGCGGCGGCCGTTTGCGATCACCGGCGACGCGGCGCGCGATCGGGTCCACCTGCTGCGCGCGCAGAGCGACGCGATCATGATCGGCATCGGCACGGCGCTCGCGGACGATCCGGTGCTGACTTGCCGGTTGCCCGGCATGACTGACGACTCACCGCTGCGCGTCGTGCTCGATAGCGCGCTGCGCCTGCCGCTCGGCTCGCGTCTGGTGCAGACGGCCCGGCTGACGCCGCTGTGGGTCATTGCCGGCCCGAATGCACCGGGCGAGGTCGAGGAAGCTCTGCGGCGATCGGGGGTCGATGTCATGCGCGCAAACGAAACGGACGGTCGGTTCGATCTGGAGGTCGTACTCAAGCTCCTGGGCACGCGGGGCATTACGCGGCTCTTGAGCGAGGGCGGACCGACGGTTGCGACGGCTTTGCTTGCGGCGGATCTCGTCGATGAGGCTATTTTGTTTCATTCTACCAAAATCGTCGGCAGCGGCGCAGTTGAAGCCCTTGAGACGGCTGCACGGCTAAGCCTCGAACGGCAGCTCAAGCATGTCGGCAGCCTACCGGTCGGAACCGATCGCGAAGATATTTACGAGCGCAGGTGATTGCCATGTTTACCGGGATTATCAATGATTTAGGAGATATTCTTACTGTTAATGAAAAGGCTGAAGGGCTGCGCCGGATCGTGATTGGCTGCGGCTACAATCCGGATTCGATTGCGATCGGAGCTTCAATCGCCTGTTCCGGGATATGTCTGACGGTGGTCGACCGCGGCGTGACCGGCAATCGGCCTTACTTTGCAGTCGATGCCGCCGGCGAAACGCTGGGAATGACCACGGCGAAGCATTGGACGGCCGGCACTCGGCTCAATCTCGAACGGGCGCTGCGGCTTGGCGACGAACTGGGCGGCCACATGGTCAGCGGCCATGTCGACGGGATCGCCGAACTCACCACCCGCGACAATCTCCCCGACATGGCACGGCTGAAGTTTCGCGTTCCGGCCGAGTTTGGCCGCTTCATTGCCCCGAAAGGCTCGGTCGCGCTCGACGGTGTTTCGCTCACCGTCAATGGCGTCGAAGACAACACCTTCTCGGTGCTCATCATTCCGCACACGCTGAGCGTCACCACCTTCGGATCGTTCCAAGTCGGAGCGCGCGTTAACCTCGAAGTCGACCAAATGGCGCGCTATGCCGCTCGGTTGTTGGCAAGCCAGCCGCGCTAAGCGCGCTTGTGAGCGCCACCCCAGCTTGGTACGACCAGCGCGCAATCCAATCGGAGTGAAGCCATGGCCGGCCCGCGGCAAGGCAAGCGTGAGGCGAGCGGAGGCGAGGGCGTGCGCGTCCTAATCGTCGAAGCGCGCTATTACGACGACATTGCGGATGCGCTCCTTGCCGGCGCGACCAAAGCGCTCAAACAGGCCGCCGCCGCGTTTGACTGCGTCAGCGTGCCCGGCGCGCTTGAAATTCCGACCGCGATTGCGATCGCACTCGACGCCGCTGCGCGCCGCCGCCGCGGCTATGACGGAGCGGTCGCGCTGGGCTGCGTCATCCGCGGCGACACTATTCATTTCGAGATCGTCTCGCAGCTGTCGGCGCAGGGACTTATGGACCTATCGGTGGCCCGCACGATTCCGATCGGCAACGGTATCATCACCGTGGATAACGAAGCGCAGGCTTGGGCGCGCGCGCGCGTTGCGGAGCAGGATAAGGGCGGCGATGCCGCTCGCGCGGCGTTGTCGCTGATCGATCTCAAGCGGCGGCTTGGGAAGCGTCCGCCATGAACGACCAGGCAAAGGAAGCACGCAAGGCCAATAAGCGCGGCGCCGCCCGCCTCGCCGCCGTGCAGGCGCTTTACCAGATGGATCTCGCCGGCACCGGCTTAAACGACATCATGGCCGAGTTCGAAAGCCATTGGCTCGGCGGCGAAGTCGAGGGCGTGCAATATCGGCCGGCGGAAGCGGCCTATTTCCGGGACATCGTCGGCGGCGTAGTGCGCGAGCAATCGAGCCTCGATCCGAAGATCGACGCGGCGCTCCAGCGCGGCTGGCCGCTCAAACGCATCGAGGCGGTGCTGCGCGCGGTGCTGCGCGCCGGCGCCTATGAGCTGGCGTGCCGCGCCGATGTGCCGGCCCGCGTCGTGACCGCAGAATATGTCGATGTCGCCTCAGCTTTCGTCGACAAGGAAGAGACTGGCATGGTCAATGCCGTGCTCGATCAGCTCGCGCACCAATACCGCGCGGCCGAATTCGCCGAGGGTTAGCGCATGATCCGGAAAAGCGGAAGCCGGTTTTCCGAGAAGATCATGCCAACTAAAATGCTGGTGCCTTCTGATAACAGAAGGCACTAGGAGGTGACGCGATGGCCGGGAGCGAGGAGACATCGGCCGAAGAGCGGCTGATCGCGCGTTACTTCCGTCCGCTCGCCACCTCGCCCGGCGCGTTCGGACTGAGCGACGACGCGGCCGTAGTGACGCCGCCGCCCGGCTGCGATCTCGTTCTGACCACCGACGGCGTCATCGCCGGCGTGCATTTTTTTCCCGATGATCCGCCCGAATACATCAGCCGTAAGGTTTTGCGGATGAATCTTTCCGATCTTGCCGCCAAGGGCGCAAAGCCGATCGGGTATTTGATGTCGGTCGCCTTGCCCGCCGCGATCGATGAAGCATGGATCGGCGCCTTCGTTGCGGGCCTTGGTGAAGACGCTGAGCACTACGGCTGTCCGCTCCTCGGCGGCGACACCGACCGCACGCCGGGACCGATATCGGTTTCGATCGCGGCGTTCGGCACGCTGCCCCATGGCGAGATGGTGCGGCGCTCCACGGCGCGTGCCGGCGACAGTGTCGTGGTGACCGGCACTATCGGCGACGCAGCGCTCGGCGTGATGCTGCGGCGGGACCACGACCTTGCCGCGCATTGGCGGTTGCCGGACGCGCTGACGGCGCAGCTGACCCAGCGCTATCTCTTGCCGCAGCCGCGCAATGCGCTCGCCGAGGCGGTGCGCCGTCACGCATCGGCGGCGATGGACATTTCCGACGGGTTTGTCGGCGACTTCTCGAAGCTGTGCCGCGTCTCCGGCGTCGCTGCGGAAATCGACGTGAGGCGGGTGCCGCTTTCGGACGCAGCCCGAACGGTGCTTATAGCCGAGCCGGCGCGGCTCGAAACCGTGCTGACCGGCGGCGACGATTATGAGATCGTCCTGACGCTCGGCCCGGACAAAGTCGATGCATTGCGCACGGCGGCAAGCGAGGCCGGCGTTGCGGTGACCGAGATCGGCCGTGTGACGGCCGGGCAGGGCGCCCGTTTTGTTGATGGCGGCAAGATGCTGACTTTCGACCGACCCTCGTTCAGCCATTTCTAGAGGAGCAGCCGTTGTTCGCGGTGTTGCTGGCGCTGACGGCGTGGATCTCTTCCGGCGACATCATCGTCCCCGCGGCGGCTGAAACGCTGCATAAGGTATTGGCCTCGCCGCTGGTCGAGGAGGGCTCGGAGGCCGACGGCTGCACGCCCGCAATCAGCGGATTTGGCGGCCCCTCGGCGTGGCAAGTGCGCGTCGAGCGTTTGCTGCTCGACGGTAAGGCCTTGGTGGAGGTCACTCGCGAAGCGGATCCCAACCGCTTTCCGCTCTGCATCGCCGACCTCCCAGTGGCGAAGAACGCCGAGGTCGAACTGTCGTTCGTGGCGCATGAGGGCCGCGTGGCGCGTGCCGCCGGGATCGTGCTGCGCTTTGCCGATCCGCAGGATTTTTATGTCGTCGAGGCCGATGCGCTTGCCGGCGGCGTGCATTTCGTCCGCATCGTCAACGGCGAGCGCCGCGAAATCTCCGGCCGCCCCGCGGCACTGGCGGCGGGGCGCGCGCATATCCTTACGATCAGGGCCGTCGACGAAAACTTTGCCGTCTCGCTCGACGGCAAAGCCCTGTTCGAAGCGCGCGACAGCGGCATCGCTGTGCCCGGCCGCTTCGGCGTGTGGAGCAGAGCGGACAGCCTCACCAGCTTCGGCGATCTGTTCATCACCATTTTGGATTGAACCCGGCTATGATGCCTGCCGGCTATCCAGTGTTTTCCTGAGCGGCCAAGACAATGACGACAAACCCGCGCGATTTAGCCATCCTCACCGAGCTCGAGCGCAAGGTGCTGTGGCTTGCGACCTGGACCATCCATCACGCCAATCACCTGCGCGATAATAGCGACGGCGTGAAAGTCGGCGGGCATCAGGCGTCGTCGGCTTCGCTCGCCACCATCATGACCGCGCTTTATTTCCACACGCTGCGTCCGCAGGATCGCGTCGCGGTCAAGCCACACGCGGCGCCGAACTTTCACGCAATCCAGTATCTGCTCGGCCGCCAGACCCGCGAAAAACTCGAAGCGTTCCGCGGCTATAAGGGCGCGCAATCTTATCCATCGCGCACCAAGGACGCCGACGACGTCGATTTCTCGACCGGCTCGGTCGGCCTGGGCGTCGCCCAAACTTTATTTTCTTCGCTGGCGCAGGACTACGTGCGCGCCCACGGCTGGGGCCAAGAAATTAATGGAGGGCCGCGGCCGGAAGGCCGCATGATCGCGCTTCTGGGCGACGCGGAGCTCGACGAGGGCAATATCTTCGAGGCCATTCTCGAAGGCTGGAAGCAGGGCCTGCGCAATTGCTGGTGGATCGTCGACTATAACCGGCAAAGCCTCGATGCCGTGGTGCGCGAAGGCTTGTGGCAGCGCTATGAAAACCTGTTCCGCAATTTCGGCTGGGACGTCGTTGTTCTCAAATACGGCGCGTTGCAGCAGGCGGCCTTTGCCGAAGCCGGCGGCGAGTTGTTGCGGCAATGGATCGACCGCTGCCCGAACCAGCTTTATTCGGCGCTGGTGTTTCAAGGCGGCGCCGCCTGGCGCAAGCGCTTATTGGATGAAATCGGCGACCAGGGCGCGGTGACGCGATTGATCGAGAGCCGCAGCGACGACGAGCTGGCGCGGCTGATGAACAATCTCGGCGGCCACGACTTGGGCGCCATCATCGACGCCTTCGACGCCATCGATCATGACCGGCCGGTCTGCTTCATCGCCTATACGATCAAAGGCTTCGGCCTGCCGTTGGCCGGCCACAAGGACAACCACGCCAGCCTGATGACGCCCGCGCAGATGGAGACGTTTCGCGGCGCGATGAATATTCGCCCCGGTCGGGAATGGGATCTGTTGGAGGGACTGCGTCAGTCCGCATCCGACATCCAAGCCTTCCTCGATCGCGTGCCGTTCGCGCGCGGCGGCGAACGCCGCCTCCAAGCCGCCCGCATCGCCGTGCCGGAACAGCTGCCGGTTACCATCCAACCGCAAATGTCGACCCAGCTCGGCTTTGGCGCGCTACTCAATGAGCTGGCGCGCGGCACGAGCGCGCTTGCGGCGCGCATTGTCACGACCTCCCCGGATGTGACGGTTTCAACCAGCCTCGGGCCCTGGGTCAATCGCCGCGGGCTGTTCGCGCGCGAAACCTTGGCTGACACCTTCAAGAGCGAGCGCATCCCGTCGACCTTCAATTGGGAGTTCTCGCCCAAAGGTCAGCATCTCGAACTCGGCATCGCCGAGATGAATCTGTTTATCGCGCTCTCCGCGCTTGGCCTGTCGCATGCCATCAACGGCGAGCGGCTCCTTCCGATCGGCACGCTCTATGACCCGTTCATCGCGCGCGGCCTCGATGCTCTGAGCTATGCCTGCTATCAGGACGCGCGATTCATTTTGGTGGCGACGCCGTCGGGGATTACGCTGGCGCCGGAAGGCGGCGCGCATCAATCGATCTCAGAACCCTTGATCGGCATGGCGCAGGACGGACTTGCCGCCTTCGAGCCGGCCTTCGTCGACGAGCTCGCGGTTATTCTCGGCTTCGCGCTGGATTACATCCAACGCGACGGTGCGGGGGAAGCGTCCGAGCGCAACTGGCTGCGCGACGAGACCGGCGGCTCGGTCTATTTGCGGCTTTCGACCCGGCCGATCGAGCAGATCAAGCGCGACATGACGGCGGAGCTGCGCCAGGCGATCGTCGACGGCGCCTATTGGCTGCGCGAGCCGGGACCGAATTGCCAGGTGGTGGTGGCTTACACCGGCGCGGTCGCGCCCGAAGCGATCAATGCGACAGGCTTGATGTCGGAAGACCGCCGTGATGTAGGCCTTCTGGCCGTGACCTCCGCCGACCGCCTCAATGCCGGCTGGACCGCCGCATGCCGGGCGCGCGAGCGCGGTCTGGTGCATGCCCGGTGCCATATCGATCGGTTATTGGCCGACGTGCCGCGCCATTGCGGCATCGTCTCGGTGCTCGACGGCCATCCGGCAACGCTTGCCTGGCTCGGCGGCGTCCACGGCCATCGCGTGCGGCCGCTCGGGGTCGAGCATTTCGGCCAGACCGGCTCGGTCGCCGAGCTCTACCGTCATTACGGCATCGACGCCGACGCCATTATCGCCGCAGCCCAAACCATAGCGCCGGGGCGGCCGATCCGGCATTTCGGAGTGGCGTAAGCAGCGCTTAGGTCGAGGCGGGCGTGCTCCCAGCGGGGAACCATCCAACGGATGGCGAGTTGATGCAGCGTGAGGGTATGTCGATGCACATCATCCCGCGCCACGCTCCATATGTCGATCCCATCGAGATTCTGGTCATTGCGGCCGGCGTTTTGCTTGTCGTGGGCTTTGCCGCTTTTGTGTTCTGACTGTAGCGCAAAACGGATCGTATTGAGTGGCCATGGTGTTGAGTGACCATGGTGGCGCGCGCCGTTATTCGTCGGGCTAAGAAATGTTGGGTGAAGAAATGAAGCCGCCAAAATACACGACCGAACAAATTGACGAGATTGTCGATCGCATGATTGCGCTGCGGATGCGCTGGCTCAGCGTCGTGGAATCCCGGCTGGCGTTGCGGCAGAAGCGTTCCCCACTCGGCCGCGCGAAGCTTGCCGCGCAGCCGAAAAACGTATGAAGACTGCCACCATCAATCTCCTGGTCGAACCGTCGCTCAAGGCTGCGGCAGAGAAGGTCGCCGCGGAAGACCATCGCTCGCTCAACGGCCTGATCGAGAAGCTCTTGACCGACTACTGCAAGAAGCGCGGTTTGGCGAGCGCGCGGTCTTCGACACGCTCGCCCGCCAACGGTTCGCCCAAGGCCGCCGAAATGGCAGCTCGCACCATCGACGATATTGGCGACAAGACTGTGCCGCCTGAGGAACAACAGCAGCGCAAGAGAACGCTGATCCGCGGTCCGAAAGAGTTTCGCGACATGCGACGGAAATGACCAGCGGCAGTTCTGCGCGCTCAGATCAGCGAGGCCGCGAGATTGATGGTCAGCGCCAGCACCGCCGTATTGAAGATGAACGAGATGATGGCATGCAGCGTTGCCAGTCGGCGCAGCGGCTTGGTCAGGATCGAAACATCGGAAGTCTGCGATGCGGCCCCGAACGAGGTCGCGAAATAGAAGAAATCCCAGTAGTCCGGGTTTTTATCGCCGCGGAAATCGAGCCCTTCGGCAAAGGCATTCGCGCCACCGCCCGGGCGATAATATTCGTGGGCGTAGTGCAGCGTGAAGATCACCTGGGTCAACGTCCACGACAACAGCAGCGTGGCCGCAGCCAGCCCTAAATTGAGTGTCCGGTACGGCGCCTCCTTGGACGCGGCCAACAGTCCGACGATGGCGACAAAACTTGCCGCGATCGCGAGCAGGATAATGACCAGGATCACCATCCAGCTATTGTCTTCGCGTGCGGCGCTGGCGCGGATGTGGTCAGCCTTGCATGTCAGCATCAAGTGGAGCGCAAAGATCAGGTAGATCGCCGCGCTCAAGTCCCAAGCCCCTGCCTCCCGGGCGCTCGCTGGCCAGTCTCGCGGCAGCAAGACTAGCGCTGCGATTCCCACCAGCGCCGCGCAGTACAGGCGCGGCCGAATGGCAATCGAGTGCGCGATCGACTTCGGGCTGTACCAATGGCCTTTTGGATGCATCGCCGCGTTCACCTCCGATATGCGGTTTGCGGGCGGTTTGTAGTAAGACTTCTGGTCAATATCATGAAACGCCGCTGCCGCCAGGGAAGGAAACGCTTATGCGCATGATCGCACGCCGCGGCTTGCTCAAGAGCGCGGGCGGGTTCGCGCTCGCTTCTTGGATTCCGAAGGCCTTGGCGCAGGCGCCATGGCCGACCCGGCCGGTCCGTTTCATCGTGCCGCTGGCGGCCGGCGGCGCGCTCGATTTTGCCGCCCGGCAATGCGCTGCGGTGCTGTCGCGCGATCTAGGCCAGCAGGTCTTTGTCGAGAACCACACCGGCGCCGGCGGCACCATCGGCATGGATCTGGCGATGCGGGCCGTGCCCGACGGCTACACTTTTCTCTTCGCCAACGACAATGCGGCGATCGCGCCGCATATCCTGCATCTGCCTTACGACTACACCGAGGACATGCTGCCGGTCATTCTCATTACCCAGCAGCCGATCGCCTTTGCGGTGCATCCGTCACTCGGCGTCAAGTCGGTCGCGGAGCTGGTCGCTTATGCAAAAGAAAATCCCGGGCTCGGCTTTGCCTCCTCCGGCGTCGGCTCCAACCAGCATGTGCTCGGCGCCTGGTTCGCGAAGGAAGCCGGCATCAGGCTCGACCACGTGCCGTATCGCGGCGCGGGACAGGCGGTCGCCGATTTGCTCGCTGGTCATGTGAAGTTCGGCATTCTCGGACCGGCCGCGCTGATACCGCACGCGCGCGCCGGAACGATCGTCCTTATCGCACAGACCGGCGAAACGCGCGCTACGGCTCTTGCCGACGTACCGACCTTGGTCGAGGCCGGCTACAAGGACATGGTTCTGGAATCCTGGTTCGCTGTGTTCGCGCCGGCGGCTACGCCTCCCGTGGTGATCAAGGCGCTCAATAGTGCGGCCGGCACGGCGCTGGGCGACGGGACGCTGCGCGAAAATTTCACCAAGGCTTCGCTAGAAGCCGCAGGCGGCACGCCGGACGAGCTCGGCACGCTGGCACGCTCGGATTCCGAGAAATATGCGCGGTTGGTAAAAGCGCTGAATATTACCGCGGAGTGACGCTGTCGTCCGCGGGCCGTCGCGCCGGGGCGGTCGATCCAGCATCTCGGGGCGGCGCGGGGTGTTCGCTATCGAGCCTATCGAAGCTCGAACCGGCACCCTCTTTCGAGCACCCCGGCGATCAGTGTAATTCTGTAAAGAGCTGCCTGCAACGAACATGCATTGGGGTTCTCGCGCCCAATGGTCCGTACCATCGGGCGAACTGCCAACGGTGGACTAGGCCGAGAACTCATAAACGTGAAAGAGGCCGCCAATTGACGCGGCCTACAATCTAACCACGCGCGGCTTTTGCCGGCGTCGTTGCGCTATACGGTTCACTTTGTCTCGCCGCCTGATCGGCGAGCTTGAACCACTCCGCCGACATTTCGCGGTGAATGATCCGATCTTCTTGATTGGGCAATAGTGCCGCCGTTCTCAAGCAATGCGTGGCGTAGTTCTGGTACTCCATAGCCTTGTCAGCTTGCGAGATCGGCACCGCTATCCTCCGAGGAAAATGCGAATCACGGCAGCAGCCTAAGCCATGTCGACACGGAAGCGTATCGTAAAATAGGTTTCCAAAAGCATGTCCGTCGGGAACCGAACATAGCCATAAAATAATCAGGATATGACTTCGGATTACGTCCTCGGCTTATCCGCTGCCGCGCTGCCCTTGATGCCGGAACCTCATTCGGAGCAGGTGCGCAGTCACTTCGGTATTTTTTTGGTTGCGTATCCATCAGATTAAGCCAGACTGAACACATGGGGAGTGGTGCAGAAGGCTGTGATGCGTTGCGATCGGCGCTGTTCGGCAATTTTCCCAGTAACGCTTGTCCGTCTTTCCCTCTGTGAACCATCGCCGACGTTTGCGGCAGCGCGTGGGGCGAAATGACTGAGTCAGACCAGCTTTCGCTACTCATCGGCGAGATTTACGACGCTGCGCTCGACCCACCCCAGTGGCCTCGCGTGCAAGGGCATATCTGCGAATTTGTCCGGGGCCATGCTTCGACGCTTTACTGGCAGGATTCGGTTCGGCAGATCGGCAACGTTTATTATCAGGTCGGCATTTCTTCTGACTATGAGCGTCGCTATTTCGAGAAATATATCGGGATGAATCCGCTTTATCCGGCGCTCACCTATTTTGAGGTCGGCGGGATACATACAGTCGCCGACGTTCTCCCCTATGAAGAGATGCGGAGAACGCTTTTTTACGAGGAGTGGTTACGACCGCAAGGCTTCCTGGACGTCGCATTCTCGAATCTTGAGAAATCCGTCACCAGCTCTGTCGTTTTCACCATCGTCCGCCGAGAACGCGACGGCGTCGTTGACGACGAGATGCTGAGGTGCCTTTGCCTGATCATGCCGCACATTCGCCGTGCCGCGCTTATCGGCAAGGCGATCGACCTTAAGACAACGGAGTCGGAAAGCATGGCCGATTCCTTGGACGGGATCGCCGCCGGCATGTTCATCGTCGATGCGAGTGCGCACATCGCGCACGCCAATACCAGCGGGCTTGCCATGTTGACCGATGGCGCACTGGTGCGGAGTAAGGACGGAAAACTGGCCGTGAACGATGCCGACGCCGGGCGCGCACTGCACAGCTTTTTTGCGGCGGCCAGCAACGGCGATGCCGCCGTCGGCGCGAAAGGCATCGCGGTGCCGTTGATGGCGCGGGACGGCGAACGCTACATCGCCCATGCGCTACCGCTGACATCGGGAGCCCGGCAACGTGCTGGCATTGCTTATGCCGCGACTGCTGCCGTCTTCGTGTGCAAAACCGCGCTCAACTTGCGGTCACCGATGGAAACTGTCGCAAAACTCTACAAGCTCACTCCGAGCGAGGCTCGTATCATGCTTGCCCTCGTCGAGATTGGCGGCGTGCCGGTGGTGTCCGATGCGCTTGGGATATCCAGGGCAACCGTAAAAACCCATTTGAATAACGTGTTCGCCAAAACCGGCACTCATCGACAGGCCGATCTCGTGACGCTCATCGCTGGCTATGTGAATCCTTTGATCTAGGCAGGGCTTTTTAAGCCATGCCGATGTCGTTTGGTAAAAGGGCGTACCATGACTAAAATATTCGCAGGCTCCGTTGTTTTTCTGGTTGGTTGTGTGGTGGTAACGCCGTCTTTGAGCACAACGGCCATAGCCGGCTCGGGCGGTAGTACAGGCAAAATCAGTTTTCAAGACATTCACATACAAAGAAAATCCAACTCGGCCCCGCCTAGTCTTTACAATGGCCCACCCACCGAGAAGCGCAAAACCAATGACAGAATTAAATAATGTCGAGCGCAATATGACTCTAAGCGGACGTTCAGCTGCTCTGCGCTTTGATGTTGTTCTCGCGAATGACCTTGCCCCATACTTCGATCTGGCGGCTGAAAAACTTTCTAAAATCCGCTGGTCCCGCCAAGGTGAGATTGATCTGCTGCGTTTCGCGCAGCTGGTGGGCGATGACATCCTGCCTTAGCGCGTCGCTGAAGGCGGTACTGGCTTGCGAAATAATATCCGGCGGCGTGCCTTTGGGCGCGAAAATTCCCCACCATGCCGATGCTTCGAAGTCCGGATAGCCGCTTTCAATCGCCGTCGGCACATCCTTCAACGCGTCGGCACGGACCCGTCCCAACTGCATCAGGGGCTTGAGTGTGCCGGCCCGGATCTGGGGCAAAAGAATTGCAATCGACGCAGAGATCAGATCGACGTGACCGCCTACAGTGTCGATGATGGCCGGCCCCGCTCCCTTGTACGGGACGTGCGTCATCTCGACGCCTGACTTCTTACCGAGCAAAACCATCGCAAGATGCCCGATGGTACCTGGGCCGGCAGAGGAATAAGTCACTGTTGCGGGTTTTTGCTTCGCCGCTGCGATCACATCCGCGAAATTGTTGAACGGGAGCGACGGGTTGGCCGCGATAACGTAGGGCGCGGTACCGACCAGCAAAACCGGTTCGAGATCATTCTCCACGTCGAGGGGAGGTTGATCGACGAGAGCCGGAATGGTGGCATGAGAGTCAAAGGTGACGAGGAAAGTCGAACCGTTCGCTAGCCCGCGTGCGACCCGCTCGGCGCCGAGCGACCCCATTCCACCTGCTCTATTTTCGACAATAATATTGGTACCGAGTTTTTCACTTGCAGCGCCGGCGAGCAGACGCGCCAGCGCATCCGTCGATCCTCCAGGCGGGAACGGTACGACGAGCGTTACAGTCGGCCAGGCTGGCCGCGCCCTTGCCGCGACAGCCGCCAAGGACGAAAGCGTTGCGAGGGCAGCGCGACGCGTGAGTTGAGCCACGATATGCTTCCCTTCCAGCGAGCCGTCAGTGAGTGTTCTAGGTGGAACGTTAGTTTGTAGCTGGCCGTTGCGCCAGCGCGACCGACAAAGCCAGCCAGCTTAGCCCGGAAGGTTCGCCGAAGCGATACGCTTGCTGCCGACGCCACCGAGGCGAGGGGTTTCACTCCGTTCAAACCATTTTTGCGGCGCGCTGATCGGGGTATTTGCTGCCCTCGCAGCGGCGCGCAGCGCCGGCGGGATGAAGAGTGGCGAGATAGGCCCATGCATCCTTCGTCCAGCGTGCGTCGGCCAGCGCGTGATGGCGCGCGCCGACCTGTTGCGGTAACGCCGGGTCACCCAACTCGATGGCCCATTGTTTGACGTCCAGGCAAAGCTGCGGGAACCGAAACGGCAGCTCGTTCATGTCGCCGAACAGCCACGCGAACGCGACCCAGTCGTAAGCGGGAAAATATCCCCAGAAAACCGGGTGCGCATCCTTATCGACGAACCGACGAATTGCGTAGCCGATTTCCTCCCGCGCCATCCCTGAGCCGTCGAGTTGTGGCCGGACGGTTTGCAGCGTCCACTCGTTCGCTTTGGTCCAGTCGACCTCGCTGCTCTCGGCATAGAATTCGCGGCCGTCCTCGGCCACCAGTCCCACACTGATCAAATCGATCGTGTACGGCCGCTCGACGAATTCGGTGTCGATCCAATACTTCATATCTCAGCTCTCATAGGTTGCGCGCGGCTATCGATCACGAGCTCAGTAGGATGGGTTGAGCCCCTGCGAAACCCATCCTGCAGCTTCGCCGCCCTAGGATGGGTATCGCTTCGCTCCACCCATCCTACGCGCTGTCTTCCACCAACTTAATCGTTGTTCGGTTGACAGTGTACATTTTACACCTGTATTTTACTCACACGGGAGATGGGGGTCATTATGAGAACAGCATTCTGTTTTGCCTTTATTCTGGTTCTTACAAGCTACGCCTCCGCCCAAGGCCCAGAAGGTTCTTTTAATCCCCGAGATGCGGCTGACGGAGTATTTGGAAGAGCCGGCGATCTAAGCGGAACTCCGGAGGAGCGTGGACAAAGGATTCACGATCAAACGATCGATCAACAAATGCAGCGCATCCAGGATCAGCAGGGGGATGGGGCCATGCTTCATGAAGAACAGAATTATAGACGACAACACAGTTCTGGCTACCCTGAGGCTAATTCGCAGCACTAATCGCAGGCGGGTTCTCTAGACGCGGGATGCTTCTACTCGCTCAACCGTTGGTGCTTTTTCGAAGGACCAAATTCTATAACAAAACGTATTGAGGACAGACCACGCTCACTGAGGAACTCACTATGACCCGCGGTTTTGCAGTCGCCTTTGCTTTTGTTATCGTTTGCTGCGCCACACTGGCATACGCACAGAGCGTAATGCAGCACTCTGAATTGCGAACTTACGCGTCATTAAGCGCTCTGAAACAGGCACCACAAGCGACCCCGCGACCGGATGCCAAGGTGGCTCAATCTTGCCTTTACAATAGGTGCGCCAGCGACGGCGACTGTTGCGACGGCGCCAGGTCGTGTGAATGCACTCACCCCACGAACGGGGACTCTCCCGAATGCCAGTGCCGATAATTCAATCAGGTTGGCTCAAAGAGGCATGCCTACGAGGGGATGACGACTGCGCACCGTAATCCGCCATCTCCTTTCTACCCAACGGCGGATTAAGTATTCACTCGGACTCAGTCTTGACGATTATTCCAATCTGCACGTGGGGTTTGGTTATGCTGATAAGATCAATCCTCGCGCTCTTGTTCATCGTCGTCATTCCGCAGATCAGCGTTGCTGACTGCAATCCTTTCACAGGGTGCGACAACAACGGCGACTCCGCGCGGACACCGGATCCCAACGATGGTGACGACGGTCCGAGCCCCTATGGAGCGTGCGATTCAGCGCAAGCTGACTGTGTGCAACGCGCGGGAGACGCTTACAATGCGTGCTCGAACCACTGCACGACCGACGCCTGTAACGACCGGTGCGAGGCACGCGTAGAAGACCGAAGCAATTTCTGTGAAAGCGCGCGCCAAAGTTGCTACGAGGCAGCAGGGAACGAAATAGAATCCCGTCACCAGTTGGAACCTCCAGGGACCATCCATCAATTCGGGCAGCCTAACAACGGCTGGCAGCAATTCAACTGCCTCGCAAATGGCGGCACAAATTGTTGATAAGAAAAGTAGGACGGGATTACGATTACTATGATTGCGGTGACACCTTATTATTGGAGTGCACCCCTAGAGTGAGACAGTAGAAAGAGGGACAGTTCTCCTAGAAGGAGGACTGATGACGAGAGGAACTGAGAGGCGCTTCAGCCGGGAGTTCAAGCTCGCGGCGTTGGCGCGG
>Ga0182013_10002892_pt1 | contig 21986 bp, 12 predicted proteins | sample 612S2MmetaG_FD_120487 | JGI IMG/M metagenome (GOLD analysis project Ga0182013, IMG submission 120487) | Permafrost microbial communities from Stordalen Mire, Sweden - 612S2M metaG | ecosystem: Environmental > Terrestrial > Soil > Wetlands > Permafrost | place: Sweden: Stordalen | collected... | reverse complement strand
TTTCTATGACCACCCTGGATCTGTCACGGCAGGGGTCGCGGGTTGGAATAGGTCGTGTTCCCCGCAAAATGGAAGTGATAGCGGACTGTGCCCATTTTTGTGCCCACGCTCATTCAAAATTAGAGCATTTATAATTTAAGTATTTACAATATATGCGATAATAGCCCTGCCGGTAGAGAGGGGGCTGGATGCAATCGTATTCGCAGGATTTGCGCGAACGAGTACTGTGGGCATTGGATCGTGGTGAGAGGCCGAGTTCGATTGCACGGCGTCTGGAAGTGAGCCGCGTCTGGGTCTACCAAGTTCGAGACCGTGCACAGAAGTCGGGCAAGCGGACCAGTTTTCAGATCGGCGGCCATCGCCGTTCACGAGTGGCTGAGATGGAATCGGTGCTGCGCGCCTGGATCGAAGCGGAGCCTGATCTGGCCTTGTCGGAATTGTCCGCACGTTTGGCCAAGCAGGATGTCTTGATCAAGCCCGGCGCACTATGGCATCAGTTGAACAAGTGGAATCTCACCTTCAAAAAAAACCCTGCACGCCAGCGAGCAAGAGCGCGAGGACGTGCAGCAAGCTCGGCGAGCATGGGCTGAAGCATTGCCGAGGATGGATGTAGAAAAGCTTGTATTCATTGATGAAACGTGGACATCGACCAGCATGACGAGACGTTGCGGGCGCGCACCAAAGGGCAAACGTTGCATCGCCTCCGCCCCGCATGGGCACTGGAAGACGACCACCTTTGTAGGTGCGCTGCGCCACCGCCGATTAACCGCACCGATGGTCACTGACGGCCCCATGGACGGGGAGATGTTTCTTGCTTACGTGCGCGAATTCTTGTGTCCAACGTTGCAGCCAGGAGACATCGTTGTTCTTGACAACCTCAGCAGCCACAAGGTCTCGGGCGTTGAGGAGGCGGTCCGTGCGACAGGGGCCTCTGTGCTTTATTTGCCACCTTACTCTCCCGACTTCAACCCCATCGAGAAGCTCTTTTCCAAACTAAAGGCACTCCTTCGCAAGGCAGCCAGACGATCCATCGATGCCCTATGGAAGGAAATCGGCGATCTGCTCAATGCCGTCACGCCTGCCGAGTGTTCGAACTTCTTCGCCTCATGCGGGTATGTAAACACTTAAATCGAAAACGCTCTAGTGGAACGGTTAGTACGATTTGGCCTTTTGGGGCTTTACGGAGTTTGCGAATTATTTGCTACCAGATGGAAACGTCCGTGCTTATGCCGATTACTGATTGAGCTCCGGGTGCGACGTTCATGTACAACCTTGAGATCAATCATGATGGTGTCCATATTCTTCGACATTTTTTGAAGGCGTGGTGGCCACTTTCAGGCGAAATCCGTAAGAACCCGTTGAACAGGTTGACCAGGTTGAAAGGATTGAAAAATGCGAAAGATTCGTGTATTCAATAGATAGCGGTACTTCATTGAAATGGAATGACTTGCTAAAAGGCTGGGGCGTGAATCCCTTCTTCGGCACCAAGATTTCCCATCTGATTGAAGTCAAAGATAAATTAAGCAATACCAGCAACTTACAGGATTTCACATCTATCACATGTCACCTGAATACCCCTTTGTGGACCCAATTCCGTCCAAAAACCATAGCAAGCGGAAATCGCTCCGGCATGGGTGTCTATACTCATCTCCCTTTGTGAGTTCCGATGCCAAATCGATCTGTTGGGGATTCTGGTGGTGTTAGACCCCGCCACTACCCCGTCAGTGGCTGCCGGCTCCGATAACCAGCTGATACTCGGGGACCAGGCGCATACTGTCCACCTTCACGATCTGCCCGTTCGATGAGAAACCGGGATCGTTGGGAAGCTCAAAATAGACCGGGGCATCCTTGCGAAGCGGCAATATGCTCAGTTCGAAAGAGTTGGATTCACGCGAATTAAGAAAGCGCCCCAGTCCGATCTGCCATTCCTGCCCGTTGTAATAGTTGTCTGCGAGAAGCTTGTGCGCCGCACTTAGCCGCGCCACATCGCCCTGGTATTTGATCTCGAGAAAAAGCTCGCTAAGTCCCTTCATGGAACCGGGAGGAATAAGGATGGACCATTTTGCCGCCTGCGGCATATCGGACTCGGCGGGAGCCTGCGCGACTCCGTTGGGACGCCAGTCCGGTGGAGGACCGTTCTTCACAGGAGGGGCGTCGCCTGCAGGCTGAATCTGGCTGGATTGGAAGTCTGGTTTTACTGCCTTAGCCTCCGCCGTAAAGCGGGAGAAGCGATCGGTGGCAGCCGTTTGATTGAGGACCAGGCTGGCCCGGGGCAGAGCGGCGAGCGGGGGCGCGATGGAGAATGCGAAATGAGGATTGTCGCGCGAACGCAGCAGGATGGGGGTTCCCTGAACATCCGGGTCAGTGAAGAAATCCTGCTCGGTCAGGAGCAAATGTTCTTCGCGCCCGATGCGAATCTTCCAGGCATCCTCTGCTTCCTGGGCGGTGAGGACAACGAGGCGGATGGTGTTGCCCTGGGTGGAAACCAGATCGATTGAGGAATCGATGCCAGGCTTGATCCCGGTCAGGTAGATTGCGCCGGAGTTGGTTGTTTTTTCCCCGCTGGAGAGAGTGACGGAGCGAACACTGGCGGCGTCAATTGCGAATTCGGCAGGAATTCCGGGGATGGTTTCGAAGTAGTAAGTTGCGGCGCCGCCGGCCGCTAGGCGCGTAAAAAGTTGTGCCGTGCAGTAGCGGATGGTGATGCCGGCGATGCGCAGGTTGAAGGGCCAGATGAAATAGGCGCCGGATGGAATATCGACCGGCCGGCGCGGAACCAGAAGATCGCCGCCCGGCAGATGAATCTGAAGCTGCGCCGCGCGCCGTTCGGGCATGGGGTAATTTCGCACATAGTTGTTGAAGAAGATGAATCCGGAGTCTCCACGCGAGCGCACCGAAGCGCGCGGAACGGTAAGGTCCGATGGGTTCCTGGGCAGAGTGTCGGGAGCGTGGACCATCATCGGAGCCAGGTCCGATCCAAAATCGTTCAGGAAGTAATCAAAGACTTTCAGCTTGCGCAGAGAGGCGCGCTCCTGGCCGAATTCTCCGAGGGGGGCCTGAAAGTCGTAGGACTTGATGGGCACATCGTTGGGATAGCCGGTCTGCTGCGACTCCTGGAGAGTGGAGAGTTTGCCATCGGGATTCTCGCCGCCTTGAAACATGTAGGTTCCGTAGAGGTTGACGCCTGAACCGAGCATGACCGGGAACATGGCGGCAATGTCGTCGGGCTGGATGACGGGGCGGCGATGGTAGGTGTCTTCGATGCCGCCGCCGGTCTCCGCGGTGAAATATGGCACCAGATCCCTGGCCGGCTGCGCGTCCTTCGCGCTCTGAATTGCGTTGGCATTGACGCGGCGGTGGAAGCGAAAGGCATACACCTCAGTAGGCGGTAGCTTGGTGATCGAACCATCCCAGGGGGCATCGGGATAGCCGCCGCCATAGACGGGGAGCACGGCAGGCTGCGGCACCACGGCGTTGTCCCAAGCGGTGACAGTGTACAGCGGAACGTCGAGGCCGCTGGCAATGGCAATCTTCTTCAACTCGAGGATGTGCTCCTCGCCCGCGCCCGGTCCGCGCTTGGAGTACTCGTTTTCAAGCTGGATGCCGATCACGGGCCCTCCGTCTTTAAAGAGCAGGCCGTTGAGCTGACGGCCGATCTGGCCATACCACAGGCGGACCGAGGCAAGATACGCGGGATCGTTGACCCGGGTCGGCCCCTTCTTGAGCACCCAGTCAGGGAAACCGCCGTTGCGGACCTCGCCGTGATCCCATGGTCCAATGCGCGCCAATAAAAACATTCCGTGCCGGGCGCAAAGCTGCGCAAATGCGCGCAGGTCGCGTTGTCCGCTCCAATCGAACTGGCCTTCGATTTCCTCGTGGTGGATCCATATGACGTAGGTGGCCACGATATCGACGCCGGCGGCCTTCATCTTGAGGATTTCGTCTTCCCATTGCGCCCTGGGATAGCGCGAGAAGTGAAACTCTCCCATGACCGGCAACCAGGGCTTGCCGTTGCGGGTCAGGTAGCGGCTGTTGATGCCAATCGTGCTTCCGGAAGGAGAAGTTGCGGAGCCTGGGTCGAAGAGTGCGGGCCCCGGCTCGACAAAGGGTTGACTGGCGTCGATGCGAATCGACGTGCCGTTTTGCGCGCGTAACGAATTGGAGGCGAAGAGTCCGGCGAGCACAACAGCAACAGTGAAAGCGCGCGTCAAAACCTGCCGAATCGTTGAGCTTTTCAGGGCAAATTGCAGGAATGAGAACTTAGGCGGGATCTTCATGCAGGCCATTTCTTTCTCCGGCACAGCTTTACTTAGTCGCAATCGAGAAAGAACACTCTATTCCTTTGCCGCATCTTTCAAATCCGCCGAAAGTCGGATCGGCCGGCCGTGAGCTTCGACTGCTGCCAAAGGGGATCGTGTACTGAATGCCGTGACTCAGACCTGAGCGTTTCTACCGGCCCGTGGACCTTCCATTTCGCAAGGTCGCTCACAGGGACACCCCGTTGGTTGCACTTGACTGAGTATCATAGTCTACAGACGATGCATTCGCAGGAGCGCCGGTTGCGGTCCGGACCCCCATCGCGCGGTTAACAGAGGAATTCGATCATGATGAAAAGGGCATCAGGAGAAAAGAACGAGATAAATGAGATCCCGGGTATTCTGGATGCCATTGCGCACGCGCCGATCGCCAAGCGCGCCATGACCAATCACGGAGTGCTCAACGAAGCATATTCGTATGCCAAGCCAAGCTCGTTCTCGCGTGGAATGAGGATTGATATCGGCGGGCTAGCCATCCTGCTCATATCGGGCACCGCCTCGATCGAAGAAGACGGCAAAAGCGTTCATGTCGGCGATTTTCCGGCCCAGCTTCGGCGCACTTTCTCGAACATCACAGGGCTGCTGGCGAGCGAAGGCGCCACATGGCACGATGTGGTGCGCACCACCTGCTATCTGCGCGATATCGATCGCGACTACGATGTGTTCAACGCGGGGCGGACTGCGTTTTTCAAAGAGCAGGGACTGAATCCGCTGCCCGCCTCCACCGGAATCCAGGCGCTTCTATGCCGGCCCGAGCTGTTGGTCGAAATTGAGGCCATTGCAATGTTTCGGACAGAAAAGGCAGGCAGCGGGCAGAAGTAGTTCGAATGAGGTGCGCAGAGTCAAGAACGGCGAACAAGGGGAGAAGCCGGGACCAGAGGCTGAGAATCGATGGTTCCCGAACCTTCCTTGAGGGTAATGAGCCGGTTGACCTGGACGGACTTGTGCTGCTCAACGAGCCCCAGCGGCCAACGGACTTCAATATCGACGGACTCCGCGGAGCCAAGGCCAAAATGGAGACGCGGGTCGTTTGAGGACACGTAACTCGACTGGCTCATGGCCTCCTGCACCTGCACTTTTCCGCCGTAGCGGACAATTACGCGACTCCCGAAGGCACTGCGGTTGCTCCTGGTTCCGATGAGGCGAATCTTGATCCAACGATTCGCAGATGGAGCATCGTTGCGCAGCAGGGACGGAATCTCGTTCTGATTCATGATGACGATATCCAGGTCGCCATCATTGTCAAAGTCGCCGAAGGCGCAGCCGCGGCTGACATGGCGGGCATTGAGGGCGGCCTGGCTTTCCGTAGGAATCTGCTGGAAGGTTCCGTCCCCGCGGTTGCGGAAGAGGATGCGCGGCCCGCGGCGTGGATACTTGTCGGGGTAGACCGCATCGAGCTCCGGATAGACCTGTCCAGTGACAAGAAAGATATCCGGATAGCCGTCGTTATCCAGATCAGGCAATCCCACTCCCCAACTCACAAAGCGGCGCTCATGAATAAGCCCTGCCTGGGTGGTCACATCATCGAATTCGCCTTTGCCGTTGTTGTGGTACAAGCCGCTAGCCTGGTTCATGTAGTGGGTGCGGACAATATCGAGGCGCCCGTCGCAGTCATAGTCGCCAATGGCGACGCCCATGCCGGCCATCTCCTTGCCGTCGCTGCTGAGAGCGACGCCGCGCAGCAGGGCCTCGTCGCGAAAGGTGCCGTCGTGGTTGTTCATCAGCAGCATGCTGGGGGTGGTATCGCAGGCCACGAAGATGTCAGGCCATCCGTCCTCATCCACGTCAAAAGCAGCGGCAGTGAGGCCGTAGGATCCGCGGAGCGCGCCCACGCCGGACTCCTTCGATACGTCGGTAAACGTGCCGTTACCGTTGTTGCGGTAGAGCAGATGGCTGGGCAGGGGGAGCCCGCTCGGGCCGCAGTTAACCGGCACGCCCTCGAAGTTGCAATTGGGCCGCTCCAGCGACGGCGTGGGCAGAGTAGCAATGGTGACGTCGGCGTAGTTAGAGACGAAGAGATCGAGCCAGCCATCGCGGTTGTAGTCGACGAAGGTGCATCCGGAGCCGAAGCGAGTGGTCTTGCTGTCTAACCCGGCCTGCGTGGTGACGTCGGTAAAAGTGCCGTTGCCGTTGTTGTGGTAGAGGCGATTCTGCCCAAAGTAGGTGACGTAAAGATCTTCGAAGCCGTCGTTGTTGTAGTCGCCCACGCAGACGCCGACGGCCCAGCCGGCATCGATGAGTCCGGCCTGCTCTGTGACGTCGGTGAAGGTGCCGTCGCGATTGTTGCGGTAGAGGCGGTTGCTGGCGCCGGGGGGAATGCTTTCCAGGAGCCGGCCACCGAGGATGAAGATGTCCATCCAACCGTCATTGTCGTAATCGAAAAAGGCGCAACCGCCTCCCATGATCTCAGTGAGGTAGGTGGCCTTAACTCCGTAGCCGTAGGGCATGACCTTGGTGAGTCCGGCAGCTTGGGCCACATCTGTAAATTGTGAAAAGGGAGCGATTGCACCGGCTGTCGCCGGGCCAGCCAGTGAACCCGCGGGAAGCGCCGCGGACGCAACCACGCCTGGAATCAACTTCAAGAGGCGGCGGCGCGACCAGCGGTGGATGGCACTGGACATCATTTCCTTCAACGCTGGCAACCCCCCTGAGCGCACCGGCAAAGGGTCCGGCTCAAGCTTCTGATGGATTCCTTTGTCTCAAGTTTACAGACACTCATTTACGAGCACTTATAGAATACCAGTGCGTCCGCTTCGGCGCCCTCACTGTTTCGGCTGGGCGTCCCGGATTGCTTGTTGGAGCTGCCGAGCTTCAGCGTTGGAGGGATCGATTGCCAGCGCGTGGTCCACGGTTTCGGTGGCATCGTGCCACTTGGCTTCGCTGGCCAGAGTTGCGGCAAGATTGATCCACGCGGCCACATAGGATGGGGAAGCTTGAATCGCCGCGTGAAAGTACGCTTCGGCCGCAGCCGTGTCGCCGCTGCGGGCGGCAAGATAGCCCAACTGGCTCTGGGCTTCGGCCAGTTTAGAGTCCAACTCAATCGCGCGCAGCAGCGCGGCCTTCTCATTCACCAGGTCGTTGGTCTTATCCAGCGCCCTGGCAAGCTTGTAATAGATAAGAGCTTCATCGGGGTTGGTGACCAGCGCGGCACGGTAGAGCGCTGCGGCCTTCACGAAATCGCCCGCGGCCATCGCCTCGTCGCCCACCTCAGCGTTTCCCGCGGCTTGCGTCCGGTCAGCCTGGGCCTTCTTGAGCTGCTGATAGATGCGCAGCCGCTCTTGTGCCTGTTCCCGGTCACCCATGCTTTGCAATACTTTTGCAAGATCGTACTGGACCTCAGGGTCTGGAATGCCAAGAGCGATGGCTTTCTCGAGGTGTTCCTTGGCCCCTTGCAGGTCAGGGAGCTTTGCCAAAACATTGCCGAGAGCCATTTGAGACTTGGGGTCGTTCGGATTCACTGCAATGGATCGCTCCAGATGCACCTGGGCCTGCTTGTAGTCTCCGTCCTGTGTTTCAAGGACGGAACTCAGATAGAGCGCTTCCCAGTTGTCCGGATGAGCCAGCAACACCTTATGCAAAAGCTGCGGGGCGTTTTCCGAGTGGCCTGAAACCAGCATTCGACAGTAGAGAAGCTGCGTATCCAGGTCCCCTGGATGACGCTCGAGCGCAAGGTCGAGAACCGTATACGCTTCTCCGTCCCGGCTGAGCAGTTTGAGGACCAGCGCCAATTCTCTGGCGAGCGGGAGGGAATCCGGCGCGGTGTTGAGGCCTTCGCGCAACACTTTGGAGGCATCAGTCAGCATGGCCAAACTCGCATAAGCGGTCCCCAGGTTCAGACTTTGCGACGATGAGCGCACCCTGGTCTCCGCAGGCTTTCCCAACAGAGTCATCACACCCACATAGTCCTTGTCGTCAATCAGATCCTGTGACAATGCGTCCAGCGCCGTCTCCGAGTCAGGGTCGATGGCCAGCGCAGCCCGCCATTCGCTCTCTGCCGCTGCGGTCCTGTTCAACTTGTCGAGCGCCGCGCCGAGGGCAAGGTGCGGCCTGACATCGCTGGGATTGAGGCTCGCCGCTGCGTGCAGGGGCTCTTCGGCCTCGGCTGCGTGACCAGTGGAGTAGAGGCTCAGCCCCCACATGTACTGGTAGGATTCCGAGTCCGGCTGCAATTTGGCTGCGGATGCGAAAGCCTGGGCAGCACATTCAAACTGCTTCTGATCTCCGAACCAGGCGCCGAGATTGGCGTATTTCTCCGCACTCGGTTTGCCCTGAAGGTCTGCCCTCATCTTCGCCGGGGCGGTGCAGGTTGCAAATGCGGCGGAGGAGAAAAGCGTCAAAAGGAGAAGGGCGGTGCAAGAGTGAAGCAACAGGGGCGGAAGCCGTTTTCTACCAGTCATTTGAAGCCGATTCATCTCAGCCAGGCCGGCATCGGGTTCACTGGGCGTGCCGGTGGGTATGGGCTTGGAGTCGGGGGTGGACATGGTTAGCTGTACCAAGTATAGAAGACAGGACATAAGGCCCGTGTGCGCAGGCTCCAATCAAGCTCCAATGCAGATGAAGTTTACAGCCAATCCTGACCTGGCACAACCACCAACAGTTGGAATGAGGGGGCTGGTTTTGTTCGCCGTTTTCTACAGAAGGGCGATCAACGGTGTTGTGCCCAGACGGCACCGCAATTGGAATCCGATCCAGCGCAGAGCCAGGGGCCTTCTCGCCGAGTTGCAAGATCAACGACTTAGGCCGTTCTTCCGAATTTGGTAAAGCGATTTCCAAATAAATCTCGCCAATCCTACTTTCGGCGGATACCAATCGTTACTCTAGGCGAGTAAGATTCACCGCAACTCAGGTTCAAAGCAGAATTTCATGCTGAAATGAATTCCAGGGTTCAGAATGGAGTGATCTGAGTGTTTTTTCAAGAGCATTCACGGTTGAGAACGTTTTCATCGGCAGTGAGGATTGAATTCGGATGTCTATGAAATCAATCCAGATACTGCTTACAACTCTCAACAGGAGGTGGTCATGCATTTGATCGACGCCAAGACAATTCGAGCAGGGTTGCTCGTCGCACTCATCCTCGTATGTTCATGTGGGCTTGTCTTCGGACAGGGCACAAACGGCAGCCTGACAGGACAGGTTACCGATCCGACGGGGGCAGTTATCGTAGGGGCGAACGTCACTCTTACCAACGTTGGAACCAACTACGTCCAGGCCGCCAAATCGGATTCCACCGGCGTGTTCCTGTTCAATCTGGTGCCGCCCGGCAACTACTCGCTGGCTGTTTCAGCCCCTGGGTTTGCCGCGTACACACAAATAGGCATTGTGATGAATGCCAACCTGTACGCCAACCAAAACGTGCAAATGAGAGTGGCTAGCTCCGCGGGCCAGGTCGTAAATGTGACGGCCGACACTGCCCTGATCAACACCACCTCGGCAGAACTGGGAATGACAGTCAACGAGCAGTCGGTGAGCGAGTTGCCGTTGAACGGCCGCGACCCCTCCACTCTGGCGCTGCTGGCGCCGGGCATAGTCGACGGCAACCATGCCGGCGTTGCCTGGCAGCAGAACGGCTTCTCATTCCCGAATGAGGCTGTGACCTCATCCAATGGCGGCCGCGTCGGCAGCACGTTCTACATGCTTGACGGCGTCTCCAACATGGACACCTACCTGGGCTCCAACTCGCCCACGCCCAACTCCGACGCTACGCAAGAGTTCCGCCTGATTTCCAACAACTTCAGCGCAGTTTACGGCTTCTCGACGGGCGGCGTTGTTTCCATGGCCACCAGGAGCGGCACCAACGAGTGGCACGGTGGCCTGTTCGAATTCATGCGCAACGGAGATTTTGACGCATCAAACTGGAGCAACCACATTCAGGATACTTACCGGCGCAACCAGTTCGGCGGCTATGTCGGCGGACCGGCGCTCAAGAACAAGCTGTTCTTCTTCTTCAACTACCAGGGAACGGTCGTTGTCGGCGGCCCGGGAACTTCGAGCAACTCCACCACAACGCCCACCACGCAGATGATGAAAGGGGACTTCAGCGGGCTCATCAATTATAACCAGGCCAACGATCCCAAAGATTGCGGCACGGGTTATAACGTGCCTGCAGCGGAACAGACAACCAACTGCGGCTGGCTGAACGGACCATTCCAAACCGTGAATGGAGTGCCGAACCAGCTCATTGGCGGCGCCACCGGGCTTGATCCGGTAGCCGTGCAGTTTACCAACGATGGGTTGCCGGGGCACACAGCCGCGGCTTCAGGAACTGCGCCTCCGACGTCCGCGGCCCAGAATCTGGCCGGGGGGATGTTGTACACATCGGCCACCCTGGGGAATTCCAAGTTCAACGAGTACACGGCCAAGGTTGACTACGATGTGACCAAGAGCCAGCGGGTCACGCTGCGCTCGTTCGTCGACAAGTTCATTCAGCCGCCGGGCGACACGCCGGGCAATGTTCTCTCCGTGATCAACATGGTCAACTGGAGCCAGACCTTCGGCGAGCAGATGTGGTATTTCAACGAGATCCTGCAGCACACCTGGACGGTGAACGCCACCACGGTGAACACGTTCACAGGTTTCTGGACCCAGCAGAGCGCGCATAACGGCACCCCGGTCCTCGACCATAACGGCAAGAACATGTGCTGGTCGCGGTACATCAACATCACCGAGCCGGGCTGCTATATGGAAGGCGCATATTTTGGCGCCTCCAACGGCGGCTGGACGGAGCCCTCGAATGAGGTCCGCGGCACCATAGGGTTCTCCGACACCCTGATCAAGACCATCCACCGTCACACCGTGTCGGTGGGCATCGATCTGGTGCACCAGCGGGCGGTCGAAAACGCATCCGACTATCCGGCCGACGCCATCATCGACTTCGGCGGCGGCTACACCGGCAACGGCGTTACCGACTGGCTGATGGGTTACATGAGCAACTACGAGCAGGGAGCCGGCGAACTGGCCGACATCCAGGGCTGGCTGATCGACCCGTACGTCAACGACGAGTTCCGCTTGAAGCCCGGCCTGACCCTTACCCTCGGCTTGCGCTGGGATCCGGACTCACCGCCCGCCTCTGTCGGAGGCCGTGGGACGGCTTTTGTGGCCGGCCAGCAGAGCTACATGTACCCCGGCGCGCCACTGGGACTGATTTACCCCGGCGACACCAATATGACTGCCGGCCTTCGCCCCGCCGACAAGAGATACTTTGAGCCCCGCATCGGCGTCGCCTACCAGCCCAGTAATATGCCGAAGACCTCGTTCCACGCGGCATTCGGCATGTTCAGCGCTCCGGTGCCTTACTCCGACTACAACCACGTCGTCGATATGGCGCCCTTTGCTCCGGCATTCTCACCAAATGCGCCGTCGAATACGCCGATTTGCTCTGGTGGCGCTACCTGCACGCCGAATACCGGCCAAACGTTGGCCGGATACATGAACTTCCACAGCCCATGGGCAACCCCGTCGTTCAATACACCCAAGGGCAACCCATTCGGCACCGGCCCCGGCCTGATTCCATGGGCCAACCCCACCTACCAGGCGCCGCTAAACTCGGTGATCCAAACCCCGATCTATGTGCAGGATTCCTTCAGCCGGAACTTCAAGCAGGCCATAACCCAGGCCTGGAACTTTGCAGTGGAGCAGCAATTGAGCAACACCATGGCCATGCGCGTGGCCTATGTCGGCAGCCAGTCGTATCACCAGGACTACGTCATGGATAGAAACGCCCAAAGCTACACCTACTGCACCTACTACAACAACCCGAGCTGCGCGCTGCCAACGCAAGCGAACGTCAACAATGGCACCCTCACGCTGGCTTCCTTTCCGCACCCCCTCTACACCCAAATCCTGGAATATGACAGCGGCGCCACGGCCAGCTATCACTCACTGCAGGCTACCGTCCAGCGTCACATGGCCCATGGCCTCCAGGGGCAGTCCAGCTTTACCTGGCAGAAGACAATCGACGTGTCAAGTTTCGCCGACATTGCCGGCGAAACAAGCGGAATGACCAATCCCGCTAACCTGCACTGGAGCAAGGGCCTCTCCAATGCCCATATCCCCTTCACCTGGACCAGCAACTTCATTTACAACAGTCCGGAGTTGAAGGGGCAGAGCCTTGTGCTTCGCGAACTGGCGGGAGGTTGGGAGATAAGCCCCATCATCACCTGGCAGTCGGGCACGCCGTTCAGCGTCGGTTCGGGCAACAGTAATGTTGCCTATGGCGAGCTTAACAAGGGCGACGGCTGCTTCGATGGCTGCAGCGGCGACCGAGCCGACCGCGTTCCGGGAGTGCCTCTCAAGGTTCGCCAGGGCGGGCGGGGCAACTGGACGAAGTCGTACTTCAACACGGCTGCGTTCACGACCCGTCACGACGGAACCTTCGGCACCAGCGGCCGCAACATCATCCAAGGCCCTCCGGGCTTTAACATCGACTCGTCGGTGATGAAGAACTGGTCGATCCTTGAAAAGTACAAGCTGCAGATGCGCTTCGAGCTCTTCAACGCGACCAACCACCCCATCATGGGCAATCCGGATGCCAGCCCTCCTGGGGGCAGTGGCGTTCTGGGCGGCGGGGACGGGTGCGCCGGGGAAATCAACTGCGGCAACAAAGGCTTCGGCAGCCCGAACAACACCACACGTGTAGGCCAGGCCGCTCTGAAACTGACCTTCTAACCAACACTGAAAGGCCCGGGCGGCACAGTTTGCTGCCCGGGCTTTTCCTTTTTGTCCGGGCGCCGCACTCCGTGAATGCGAGAACGAGTAAGAGAACGATGTAGCCTCCTGTAAAATATTGAGCGGAAGAGGGTCACAGCTCGAGCGTGGCGCCGGGAGAATCTGAATGCTCGAACTTAGCTCGCAATCGCCGCAAAAGCCGAAGCGCGCATTCCTGCCGGTGTTTGCAATTCTGGCTGTTTCCCTGGCGCCAATCCTGTTCCTGTCATTCCGGAACAACGTACTGGGCAAAGAACGGAGCCCGGCAGCCGCGGCCTTTTTGGCGCCAGCCGAGGCATCGCTGTGGCCCATCTCCATCGACTACCCTGAAGACGGTTCCATATTCCCGCCCGGCATCACCCCCCCCATGTTTCTTTGGCGCGATGCGGCTGCGGTTTCCTGGCACATCGACGTCGCGTTTGGCGACAAGGCTGCTCCCATTCACGTTGTAACCAAAGGGGAACGGCTGCGCGTAGGCGCCATCGATCGCGATTGCATCTCAAGCACAAATGAACTGCCTAAACTCACTGCGCAGCAGGCGGCTTCCTGGACGTGGACTCCCGACGCGTCCACTTGGGCGACAATCCAGTCGCATTCCAAAGAACTGCCGGCTACAGTGACGATCACCGGCTACGGCCGCTCTCAGACGCCCTCGTCCCTGGCGCGCGTTTCCATTACCACATCGAAGGACCCGGTGGGCGCACCCATTTTTTATCGCGACGTGCCCCTGATGCCATCGGAAGGAGCAAACGGCACCGTTCAGCCTCTGCCGCTCACGGCACTTCACTTGATTCATTGGCGTCTTCGCGACATACGCCAGCCCGTCAGCCGCACGGTCCTGAAAGACATGCCCACCTGCGCCAATTGCCATTCGTTCTCCGGCGACGGAAAAACCATGGGAATTGACATCGATGGCCCGTCCAACGACAAGGGACTTTACGCCATTGCGTCCGTCAAGCCCCATGTTTCAATTCAGAACAAAGACATCGTGCAGTGGAACACGGATGGACAGGTTGGTCAGACGCGTGTGGGTTTCATGTCGCAGGTATCGCCCGATGGCAAGTATGTGATCAGTACGTTCGCCGGGCCCTCCCTTGACGTTTCGAAGAGTTACTTCATCACTAACTTCAAAGACTATCGATTTCTTCAGGTTTTTTATCCAACCCGCGGCATCCTCGAGTGGTACAGCCGCGAGGCGGGGAAGCGCCAACCCCTTCCCGGCGCCGACGATCCCCGCTATGTGCAAACGGACGGAGTGTGGAGTCCCGACGGGAAGTACATTGTGTTTGCGCGAGCAGAGGCCAAAGACCCACATCAGGAAGGCCAAAAGCCCGCAATTCACGCCAACGATCCAAACGAGACTCCCATCCAGTACGATCTTTACCGCATTCCATTCAATGAGGGGCGGGGAGGAGTGCCCGAAGCGATCGCCGGAGCCTCACAAAATGGGATGAGCAATAACTTCCCCAAGGTTTCGCCGGACGGGCGCTGGATCGTCTTTGTGCAATGCCACAACGGGCAACTCATGCGCCCCGACAGCCAGCTGTTCATCGTTTCATTTGGCGGAGGCAAGGCGCGGCGTTTGCGGGCCAATACGCCGCTGATGAACTCCTGGCACAGCTTTTCGCCAAACGGCCGCTGGCTGGTCTTCTCATCGAAGGCAAGATCGCCATACACGCAAATGTATCTGACGCATCTCGACGCCGATGGAAACGACAGTCCGGCTATCCTTATCGACAACGCTACGGCAGCGAATCGGGCAGTCAACATTCCGGAGTTTGTCAACATTCCCAGCGACGGGATGCTGGATATTCAGGTGCCGGCGGTCGATCTCTATAAGCTGATGTCACAGGCGATGGATCTTGAGGGGGAGGGGAAGAACGGCGAGGCCCTTGTGCTGTGGAGAAAGGCCCTGGCGATCGATCCCAACGACGCCCGCGTTCAGAATGGACTGGGGCTCTCTCTTTATATTCAGGGAGATGTTCAGGAGTCATTTGAGCACCTGCGGCAGGCGATTCGCCTCAACCCCCAGTATGTGGAGAGCCGGTTCAATCTCGGCAAGTTTCTTGTTCAGCAAGGTCATCCGGGTGAGGCGCTGCCGGAGCTCCAGCAGACGCTTCAGGTCAAACCGCGGTTTGCGCCTGGTGAGGAGGCCCTGGCGATGGCGCTTCAGCTCCTGGGCAACAGCGCGGAGGCCCTTGTCCACTGGCGCAAGGCGCTGGCGCTGGAACCCAAGAGCATCACCGCACTATCCGGGGCGGCATGGCTGCTGGCAACGGCTCCGGATGCGAACACTCGCAACGGCGCAGAGGCGGTAACACTAGCTGAAAGCGCCAATGAACTTGCATCGGGGGAGAATCCGGAAGTGCTCGACACCCTGGCTGCGGCTTATGCAGAGTACGGAGATTTTGTGAAGGCGCGAGCATTCGCCAATCGTGCCCTGGATCTGGCCGTGGCACAAAAGGACAAGGCCATGACTGCTGCTATCCGAGGCCGGATTCAGCTCTATACCAATAGCAAGCCGTTCCGTGATAATCAGCCGTCAGAGACTGTTGTGCGAACCGTCGCCGATGGACAATAAAAACAGCCAAGCACAAAGTCAGGAAGATCCGATCAATCGAAAAGTGAGGGCGTACGCAGCCTTCTCGCCGGCGTATTCTGGCCGTCTGCGCATTTGCTGCAGCCCGAGTAGTATTGATCAGTATTTCTTCGATCTTGAACGTTTAAAGAGGAAAAATCCTCTCCGCACTGTAAACCTCTTCCCTGGCGGGGATTGTCAGGAAGCGGGCGTTGCGCGAAGATGAGTTGTGGACAGGTGCGCGATGCGGAAGCAAGAGTTCGCCTTCGGAAACCGGGAGCTGAAGCAAGTTCAGCGTCCTGTCCCTCCACGCCTGATGGAGCGCCAAGCCAGTCGCCATTCTCCGTATTTCCATCCAGGATTCTCTCTGGCGCTGCCGTTTTTGCTGATGATCGGTTCGATGTTCTGGCAGGCGCCGCGGGCGGCAGCTCAGAATAACCCGTCAACCGGCACCTGGAACTACACGGCACGATCGTGGCAGTTGCAGAACGGATTGCCGGGAGAGACAGTTCAGGCGTTCAGCCAAACGCCTGACGGTTATCTGTGGGTGGGCAGCAGCGAGGGTCTGGCTCGGTTCGACGGGGCGCACTTTTTACTTTTCACCCACGAGAATACACCTGCACTTATTGAAAACAGCGTGTTTTGCCTCTTGACAGGGCGCGACGGCCGATTGTGGATCGGGACCGAAGGTGGCGGCCTGGTGGAAATGCACAATGGCGTGTTTCGTATCTACGCAGACGCCAATGGAATGACCGGCAAATTTATCCGAGCTCTTTTTGAAGATCATACGGGCACGATTTGGGTGGCCACCGACAATGGCCTGTTTCGGATGGCGGGCGAGAGATTCGAACGAGTCGACAACCGTCCGGAGATGCCCGCCAACGCCTTTCACGGCATCGCCGAGGACGATTTGGGGCGAGTCTGGGCTGGAGCGGCCCAACTGTATGCGATTGAAAACGGCCAGCCCAAAGAGTTTGTATTGGATGGAACTGACAGCCAGAATCGTGTGAAGTCGATCCGGAAAACCGAGGACGGTTCAATCTGGGTCGGTACGGTTTCCGGGCTTCACCGGTTGCGGCCAGGAAGCAAAAGATTCGAGCGGGTCCTCGGTGTTTGGGGAACTGTGCGCACGCTCTTCAGTGCTTCCAGCGGCGAGTTGTGGGCGGGCACCATCGGTCAAGGGATATTTCGCATTCCATTCAAGACCCAAAACGGCAAGGTGACCCGCTTGACGACGCCGTCGCCCCTGGTCAGCAACACCGTGCTATCCATCTTTGCCGACGACAGCAAGGACCTGTGGATAGGCACGCAAGTGGGCATGATTCGCTTGAGCCCAACCCCGGTGCGCGTCCTGTTGTTGCCGGCCTCCGCGGACTCGGATTTCGGCACCGTTTCGCTGGACACGGATGGCAGCCTTTGGGCGGCTTCAAACCAGGTGGTTCATGTGCAAGATGGCGCGGCTGTTTCACACCGGTTCCCTGGCGTGGGAAGCGCGCATGTGCGCAACGTGATTCGCACCCGTGACGGTACGCTTTGGGTTGGGACCGACGGCAGCGGGGTCTTCAAGGTCTCTGCAGAGGGCACCACACAATACACTTCGCGTCAGGGATTGGTGAACAACTTTGTCAGGGGATTCCTGGAGGCTCGCGACGGCAGCCTGTGGATCGCCACGGATGCCGGGTTGAGCCACCTGGACAGGAGCGGCTTTCACTCGATCGCCATGGACAACGGGCTGATTTACTACAGCACCCGCTCGATCCTTGAGGATCGCGCTGGGGACATCTGGATAGGTACGGATGGAGGGTTGAGTCACTTTCACAATGGGCGGCCGGTTTACGATGCCGCCACCGAGGCCCTCAAGGGTGAAAAGGTCTGGGCCGAGCATGAAGATTCCGATGGCGGCTTATGGTTCGGTACTCGCACATGTGGGCTCCTGCGCTTTCGAGACGGTACGCTTAACCGTTACACAACTGCCAATGGCTTGGCCAGCGACAGTATCTTCGCCATTCTTGAGGATAGCCGCAAGCACTTTTGGATCAGCAGCCCGTTGGGCGTGATGCTGCTCAATCGCGACGATCTCGATGCGCAGGCACAAGTCCCCCGGCGGACGCTCTCGATGCGGCTCTATCGCGCCGACGACAGCGATACACCGACCCAATTCTATGGTGGAACACAGCCCGCCGGAGCCATCACGCCGGATGGAGAAGTCTGGTTTCCCACAAACCGTGGATTGTGGAGAATTCGCCCCGCCGAGGCTGATCCTTCCACGTTATCCCACCTTGCCATCAGAGCGGTTCACGTGGATGGCAAACAGATGCTCCAAACGGATTCCGTTACCCTTGCCGTGAGCGCATCGCGACTGGACATCGCCTACGAACCGCTGATGCTGAGGTCACAGGAGAACCTCCGATTCCGCTACCGCATCGAAGGCTTCGATAAGGACTGGATTCAAGCCGGCTCGCAGCAACGGTCTGCCACCTATACCAACCTTCCCTCCGGCTCCTACAAGTTTGTTGTGGAGGCCTGGGAAACCGATCACCCCGATCTTGTCGCTCAGGCAACAATGGCGCTGGTCAAGATGCCCTATTTTTACCGGACGCCTTGGTTTATTGCGCTTTGCGCGCTGCTCTTGGGGCTGGTATCAATACTGGCTTATCAGGTAAGAATGAAGCAGGTGCATGGGCGCTTCAAGGCAGTGCTTGCCGAACGGTCACGGTTGGCGCGGGAGATGCACGACACCATGATCCAGGGCTGCGCCAGTGTTTCCGCAATGCTCGAGGCCGCTTCAACCTGCGACAAGGGCGACAGCGAAAGCCGCCAGCACATGATCGATTTCGCAAATACACAAATTCGCTCAACCATGGACGAAGCGCGTCAGGCAGTTTGGAATCTTCGAGTTGGGGAGCGAGCGCCAAGCGACCTGGCTACCTGTCTTGCGCAGATGGCCGAGAGGTTGAGCAGGGAATACGGTGTGCGCGTGGATTGCCACTTTCCAGAAAATGCCTTCCCGATTGGGCAACAGGAAACGCATGAACTGATGATGGTTGTGCGTGAAGCCTTCTTCAACGCCATCCTGCACGGCCATCCCAAAACGATTGTCGCCGACTTGTCATTCTCTTCGGAGTCCTTGGAAATGGTCCTTTCCGATGACGGACTTGGCTTTGATCCGGAAGTTACACCCTGGGAAGGCCATTATGGCCTGCAAGGGATGAGGGAGCGCGTGCATCGATTCGGCGGAGTACTAAGAATTCACAGCGCACCACGCCAAGGCACGAAGATTCGAGTTACCATACCCAAGGCAGGCCTTTCCCGCAAGATGGAAGGCAAGTCTTTGCGATCCGAGCCCGTACGCTGACTGAGCGGTTTGGTTCCATCATTGGATCAAGGTTTGATGAAACCGATAAAAATACTCATAGTCGACGATCACCCGATCATGCGGATCGGGATTGCGGCTCTGATCGCTTCCTCGAGCGAGATGGTTACGGTCGGCCAGGCCGGCAGCGGCGAAGAGGCCATCGAGCAACACGCCCTGCGCAAGCCCGATATTACCCTGATGGACCTGCGATTGCCGGGGATAAGCGGCGTGGAGACGATTCGCCGGATTCGCAGCACATCACCGGAAGCACGCTTCATCGTGCTGACCACATACGAGGGCGACGAAGATATCCACCAGGCCATGGAGGCCGGCGCAAGCGGCTACCTGGTAAAGGGACTACCCCAGCAGGCGCTGGCCAGCGCGGTACGCCGCGTTCACGCCGGCGGCCGTTACCTTCCTTCGCCAATGTCGCAGATGCTCGCCTCACGCACTCCGGATTCAAGTTTGAGCGCCCGCGAGCGCGAGGTCCTGGAGTTGGTGGCCAAGGGCAATTCAAACAGGGAAATCGGCGCGGCCCTGGGAATTTCCGAGGCCACTGTCAAGTGCCACGTGAGCGTGATTTTGATGCGCCTAAGTGCAAGCGACCGAACCCAAGCCGTGGTTACGGGTTTGCAGCGAGGTTTGATTCACTTGTGATTCAGCCCACGAATGGTGTAGGCGTCCCGTTCTTGTTAGCGATCATCTGAAAACGTATTTTTCTGAACATCTGCCGGCGGAGTCTGGGTCGCGATCCGTAGCTTGAGGCGGAGGTAATCGCGGTAGTTTTCCGGGGCGGGATTCTCTTGAAGTTCTTCGATGACGGGTCGGAAGTAGGCCAGGGAGCGGATCGGCGTCAGGGGCGGAGAGTCAGCGGGGCGTATCAGCCTGCGTAGTGAGCCGAGCAACAGAGCGGTTTCGACGGTTTCCAGCGGCACCCCATCCTGATAGAAGTGGCGGGCCAGCCATTGATCTGAGGTACTGACGCGCATGGGCGTGTCGGGCATATCCACATAGAGGGAGACAACGACCGTCACATAGGCAGCCACGGGATTTGGAGGATTCATCTCTTTCTCCTGCGGCGGGCAGTTGCCTCCTGTTCGCTCTCACGAACGCGGTAGCTGGAGCCTTCGATGACAGTGACCTCGGCGTGATGCAGCAGGCGGTCGAGCATAGTGGCGATGCAGGCGGCGTTGGGGAAGACCTCGTTCCATTCCTTGAACGGCTTGTTCGTAGTGAGGATTAAGGACTTCTGCTCGTAGCGCTGGTTGATGACCTCGTAGAGAAGGTCGGCGGACTTGTCGTCGAAGCTGAGATACCCGACCTCGTCAACGCACAGTAGACCTACGTTCGCGTAGGAGCGCAGCTTACGCAGCCGGCCTTCCGGCGTCTGGCGATGCAGATCAGTGAGCAGCTTGGAGGCGGTGCGGAACAGAACGGAGTGGCCGGCCAGTACTGCGGCGTGGCAGATGTTCTGGGCGATCATGGTCTTGCCCAGGCCGTTGGCGCCGACCAGGACGAGGTTGCGGGCCTCGGGGAGGAAGTCCAGGGTGAGTGCCCGCTCGATGACATCGCGTTCGATGCGCGTAGGCCAGGACCATTCGAAGTCGGCCATGGGCTTGAACTTCTTGATTTCGGCCGCACGCAAGCGGCGTTCGAGACTGCGGTGCGCACGCTCGGCCACTTCGATCTGCGCCAGATGATCGAGCAACTGGCGCGGCGACCAGCGCTGTTTCGACGCGTAAGCCAGCATGTCATCCAGTTGCGCGGCCACGGCGGTGAGGCCGATCCGCTCCAACTGCTCACGCAAGTTAGGATTCGGATTCGGGGTCTTCGTCGTGTCGTTGAGCGAGTTCATCGTAGGTCTCCAGATCGTGGGGGCGGACTTCGACGCTCTCAGCTTGCGGATGGCGTCTGAGGTCGATCGGCAACGGTGCGGTGCGATGGGACTGGCGCAGCAGGAACTCGACCGAGGCGGCACGCGGCGTGTTGCGATCAAGAGCCTCGCGAACAGCGCCGCGCATAGCGCGGGCGCCGTAGCGATCGAGCAGTTGAAGCAGATGCGCGATCTGATGCGGGGCCGATTCGCCGTCGGCGAAGGCCCGCTCCAGCAACTCCGCGCTCTCCGGAACAACCAACTCCAGGCGGCCGGAGCGCGTGGACTCGATCGCCTTGCGCTTGGTGCGTAACAGAGCCTGCTGATGCTCTGGATCGAGAACCATCTCCTGCCGGTTGTAGCTGCGGCGATGGCGAGCGATTTCTCGCGCGCCGTCGAGGATGCGCACCGAGGTTGCGGACGCGGCCAGCATCAGCTCGCGACCCACCGCCTCGGGCGGGATCGAGTAGTCGTTGCCGTCGAAGCGCACATAGATGGTCTTGGCCGAGCGCACCGCTACCACACGATCGGTTGAGAACTCGTGCATCGGCAGCGGCAACAAGCGCAGACGCTCTTCGGTAAGAACCTCGGCGACGGTACGATTGCGATCATCCGGCCATGGCCGCTGGTGCGCCACCTCGTCGCGCCACTTCAGCGCCTGGCGGTTGCACTCCTCCAGTGTGGTGAACGTGCGCGCCGCCCAGTAGGAATCGCGTACGAACCGTATCGCCCTTTCCACGCGCCCTTTTTGATTGCCGGCCCGCACCTGACAAGGTTTCGGCTCGAAGTGGTAGTGACCGGCCAGTTCCAGCAGCCGCGGGTTGAAATGGATCAGACTGCCGCGGCGCTCCAACACAGCCGATTTCAGATTGTCGTACAGCAGGATTCGAGCGGAACCATGGAACGACGCGAAGGCGTTCACGTGGCCGCGCAGGAAGTTCTCCATCGTCTGGTCGAAGAAGAACTCCAGATACAGCGCCCGCGACCAGGACAAGGTCATTACGAAGCAACTCAGAGCGCGCCGGGCGCGGCCCACCATGACCGCGCCAAACGATGCCCAGTCAACTTGTGCCTGTTCACCGACGAAGACATGAAGGCGCAGAAATGCTTCCTGCGGTTGCGGACGCAACCGCGCCACCACTCGCCGCACCTGCTGGACAT
>Ga0182013_10002889_pt1 | contig 21992 bp, 21 predicted proteins | sample 612S2MmetaG_FD_120487 | JGI IMG/M metagenome (GOLD analysis project Ga0182013, IMG submission 120487) | Permafrost microbial communities from Stordalen Mire, Sweden - 612S2M metaG | ecosystem: Environmental > Terrestrial > Soil > Wetlands > Permafrost | place: Sweden: Stordalen | collected... | reverse complement strand
GGTCGTGACCCGCCTGCCCCCGGCGCAAGAACTCCCCGCGCGAACGGAGTTATCGGATTCCGTCAGCGCCGACTTGAAGAAACGCGGTTTCACCTTCGTCGGCTCGACGATCGTCTACGCGTTCTTGCAGGCGACGGGCGTCGTCGACGATCACCGGACGACGTGCTTTCGCGCGCGCAAACGCAAGGCGGCAGGTTAATCCTCCTCAAGCGGCGTGCGCCGGCGCGAGAGTTCGCTTCCTTGACACCGACGGCGTGCCGTGTTACGAAATCGAGTACGATGAACGCCATGCGCGCTTTTACGTGGCCCGACATTTTCTTTCCGTTTCGTGTCACGACGATGTTCGGGAGCGAGGTTTTGCGCCGATGACGACTGCTGCGCACGAATCGAATCAAGCTCCCGAGTCGCACGACCGGGAGCTTTTTTCATCCGTGACGGTCGCGCCGGCGCTACGCCTTTCCGGTGCGCCGGCGATCCCGGGTGACAAATCGATCTCGCACCGGATGTTGATGTTCGGCGCACTTGCCCACGGCAAGACGCACATCACGAACCTGCTCGACTCAGCCGACGTGCGCTCGACGCGCGGCGCGATCGAGGCGCTCGGCGTGCGAGTCGTGGACGTCGGCGATGCCGTCGTGGTTCACGGTCGCGGGGCCGAAGGGCTGCGCGAACCCGCGGGCGTCCTCGACTGCGGCAACTCCGGAACGACGATGCGGCTCATGGCCGGCCTGCTCGCCGCGCTGCCGTTCGCCAGCCGGCTCGACGGTGACGACTCGCTGCGGTCGCGCCCGATGCGGCGTGTCGCCGAGCCGCTGCGAGCACTGGGGGCGACGATCGAACTCGGACCCGGCGACCGGGCGCCGATCGTCGTTCGCGGAGGCAAGCTGCGGGCGGCGCGCTACGATTTGCCGATGCCTAGCGCCCAGGTCAAGAGCGCGCTGTTGCTGGCTGCCTTGGGCGCCGAGGGCGAGACGGTCATCGGCGGCGAGTTGAGCGGACGCGATCACACCGAACGCTTGTTGGCGCATTTTGGCGTCGATCTCGGAGTCGGCGGGACATTGCGCCTGCGCGGCGGCCAGAAACTCGACGCGGCCGATCTGCGCGTTCCCGGCGACCCGTCATCAGCCGCGTTCTGGCTGGCGGCGGCGACGATCGTGCGGGGCAGCGCGGTGCAGCTCAACGGCGTCGGCATCAATCCGACCCGGATGGGGTTCGTGCGCGTGCTCGACCGCATGGGCGCGAAGATTACGGTGACTCCGTCGGACGGCGAATGCGAGCCGGTCGGCACGCTGCTGGCCGAACACGCGGAACTGCGCGCGACGACGATCGCCGCCGACGAAGTGCCGGCACTCATCGACGAGCTGCCGCTCATCGCGGTGCTGGCGACCTTCGCGACGGGCGTCACCGAAGTCCGCGGAGCTAAAGAACTGCGGGTCAAGGAGAGCGATCGTATCGAAGCGGTCGCCGTCAATCTGCGCGCCATGGGCGCGGAAGTCGACGTGCTCGACGACGGTTTTCGCATCGCCGGCCCGCAAGCGCTGCACGGTGCCGCGATCCGGACCTTCGGCGATCATCGGATCGCGATGGCGTTTGCGATCGCCGCACTGGGCGCGTCTTCGCCGACGACGATCGACGATGCGGCGTGCGTCGCGATATCGTACCCGAGCTTCTTTGCGACGTTACGCTACGTCACCGGGGCTCCGGTGCGTGCCGTCGGCTTGGGTACGTCGCTCGCGCACGCGCGCGCGCCCGAGATTTTTGGTTGGCTCGCGCGTGCGACCGACACCACTATCGCCTACGAACGCCTCGAGGAACCGGGCGGCGATGTGGAATCGCTCTTCGCGGCGATGCGGCGCGACGCGGCGTATCTGGGCTGCACCGTCACCCTGCCGTACGAGGAGCGCGCCGCAGCGCAAGTCGACCGCTGCTCGCGTGCGGCCGAGATCGTGGGGGCGGTGAACGTCGTGGCGCGCCGCAGCGACGGTACCCTCGAGGGTCACAATACGGATATCCTCGCCATCCTCGCCACCCTCGACCGGCACGGGATCGATCTGTGCGGGAAGCCGGCCTGCGTGGTCGGCGACGGCGGCGGCGCATCGGCGACGGTCTACGCGCTGGCGCAGCGGGGAGCGGCCGAGATCGTGATCGTCAACCGTTCGCCGGAGCGGGCCGCGGCGCTCATCGCGCGGTTCGCGCACTATTTGCCGGGCTTGGTCTTACGGGCCGACTTGGAACCGCGCGACCCCTTCGCGCTGGTCGTCGATGCTGCACCGGGCGTGGTCGGGGAAATGAACTTCGCGCCGGGCGGCTGGGCGATCGACCTCAAGTATGGCCGCATGCCGTCGACGTTTTCGGCCCGAGCGAAGGAGGGGGGTCTGGCCCGGGCCGTCGACGGTCCGGAGATGCTCGTGGAGCAGGCGCTCGCGACGTATGAAATTTGGCTGCGCGACGGACGTCCGTTCCCCAGCGACGAAAGTGCGCGCCTCATGGACGGTTTGCTCGCGTATTTGGAAAACACCCGATGAGCCCCTTGCGCTATCTCACCGCCGGCGAATCGCACGGCCGGGCGCTGGTGGGCATCATCGAAGGCGTACCGGCCGGGCTCGCGCTCGACGTCCCGTCGCTGCACGCGCAGCTCAAGCGACGCAAATTGGGCTACGGCCGCGGCAACCGCCAAACGATCGAAACCGATGAGGTCGAGATTCTCACCGGCGTGCGCTTCGGCGAAACGCTGGGCAGTCCGATCGCGTTGGTCATCGCCAATCGCGATTGGCGCTCGTGGACGGAGATCATGGCCGCCGAACCGCCGATGCGCGAGAGCCGGCGTAAGGTCACGGTGCCGCGCCCCGGGCACGCCGATTATGTCGGCGGGATCAAGTACGCGCACGACGACATGCGCAACGTGCTCGAACGCTCGAGCGCGCGCGAAACGGCGATGCGCGTCGCGCTGGGCAGCGTCGCGCGCGCGTTTCTCGCCGCGTTCGGCATCAGCATCGCCAGCCGCGTCGTCGCAGTCGGACCGGTGAGCGATCCACGGCCGCTCGATGTCCCAATCGACGAACTCAACGCGTTGCTCGACGAGCGGCCCCTGCGCGTGCTCGACCTCGCCGCGCAAGAGCGAATGATCGGCGAAGTCGACGCCGCGAAAGCCGCGGGCGACACGCTCGGCGGGATATTCGAGGTCTACGCTTCCAACGTGGTCGTCGGTCTGGGCAGCTACGTGCAGTGGGATCGGCGACTCGAAGCCGAGATCGGACGTCAGTTTTTGAGCCTCAACGCGATCAAGGGCGTGGAGATCGGCGGCGGGTTCACCAGCGCCGTGCGGCTTGGTTCGCACGTGCACGACGAGTATTTGCCCGGCGACGAGCGGCTGCTGTACGCGAGCAACAATTCGGGCGGGATCGACGGCGGGATGACCACCGGCGAGGTGCTCGTCGTGCGGGCCGGGATGAAGCCGATCTCGACGCTCATGAAGCCGCTGCGTTCGGTCGATCTCACCACCGGCGAAGCGACGAGCGCGCACATCGAACGCTCCGACACCGTCGCCGTTCCGGCGGCGGCCGTGATCGGCGAATCGCTGTTGGCGCTGGTGTTGGCGCAAGCGCTGCTCGAAAAGTTCGGCGGCGACAGCATGGCCGAGATCGCGCCGCGCGTTCGCGAGTGGCAGCAGCTTGCCGTCCGGCACTGAGCGCATCATTTTCTCGGAACGTCAGCGTGCGATGAAGACGGTTCGTTTCGCGCTCGGCTCGCGCGGCTACGACGTGCAAATCGGCGCGGGCACCGTTGACGACGCCGCCGTGCTCGCCGCGCAGGCCGGACTCGACGATGCCGGTGCCTACGCGGTCGTCGGTGACCGCGCGGCGAGCGCGGCGTTCGAGCGCACCGTGCGAGCGCTGCGCGCGACTGGGAAGCCCGTGCATGAGATCGGTCTGGACGTTTCGGAGTCCAGCAAATCGATGGCCGGACTCGATGCGCTTTACGGCCGTTTCATCGATGCCAAGCTCGACCGCAGCGGCGTCGTCGTGGCGGTCGGCGGCGGCGTCGTCGGCGATCTGGCCGGTTACGCGGCGGCGACGTTCGTGCGCGGCGTCCGCTACGTCAACATTCCGACGACGCTCTTGGCGGCCGTCGACAGTTCCGTCGGCGGGAAGACCGCGATCAATCACGCTCGCGGCAAGAACCTCATCGGCGCAATCCACCAGCCGTCGCTCGTCATCGTCGATCGCTCGACGTTCGCGAGTTTGCCGCCGCGGGAGTTCGTCTCGGGCTACGGCGAGATGATCAAATACGGCTTGGCGCTCGACGCGCGGTTGTGGAACGACCTCTTGGCGGTCGAACCCAGCGCGGTCGGTGACGCACAGATCGAACGCTGCATCGCGCTCAAGGCGGCGATCGTCGCGGCCGACGAGCGCGACGACAAAGGCATTCGCGAAACGCTCAACTTCGGCCACACGATCGCTCACGCGCTCGAGGCGGCGACCGACTACGGCTACTACCGGCACGGTGAAGCCGTCGTCGTCGGCATGCGCGCGGCGGTGCATCTGTCGGCCATGCGCGCCCACTGCAGCGAGGCGCTGGCGGCGGCCGTCGATGCCGAACTCGCCGCCGTCCCGGTACCGGCGCTGCCGCGAATCGATGCGGATGTCATCGTGGCCGCGGTCGGGCGCGATAAGAAACGCGCCGGCGGCGGCGCGACGCGCTTCGTGTTATTGCGCGCGATCGGTGCGACGGTCAACGACGCCGGCGTCGACGTGCGCGCCGTGCGCGAGACGCTCGCGTTTCTCGAAGCGGCCTGCGCCTAGGGGCGCATCGACGTCCCCCGATGATCGTGAAAACGAGCCGCCGCCCGGAGGCGACGGCCCGCAGGCCATTTACTAGCGGTGGTGGTCTCCGCCGTGGCCGCCCTCGGCATGCCCGCCGTGGCCGCCCTCAGCATGACCCCCCGCATGCTCGGCGTGTCCCGCCGGGCGCGCGCCGTGCGCATAGTAGCCGCCATGCTCTTGCGGCGCCACCACGTCGCGGCCGTGGAACTGACCGCCGGCGTTGTGATAGACCGCGTTCACGTGCACGCTGTTGTACACGCGTGCCCCGCGGACGTAGTGATATCCGCCGCGGAACGCGTGGCCGTGCCACCAGCCGGCGTTGCCGAAGAAGAAGCCGAGGCTGATGCTCGGGCCGTAATAATCCCACGGATGACCGGCATAGTAGGGAAAGCCGCCGTAAAATTGGTACGGTGTGTCGATCTCATTCGCGGCGAAGAAGCTCCCCGCGTTGTAACCGAGGATGCTCACGACCATTCCCGGCGCGAGCGTGAGCCCGGTCGGATTGATGATCGTGCCCGGATGAAGCTGAACGTTGTCGACGTAACCGCGTTCGTCGCGAACGCCCAGGTTGTAACCGCCGTCGAAGTTGAGCACCCGCCCGTGGATGTTTTGATCCGCCGGATAGGGTTGGTTCGCGTACGACGGGAGGTCTTGAGCCTGCGCCGCGACCGGCAGCAGTAGGCAAAGGGCGGCAAGTGCGCCGATAATGCGTTTAATCATGACACTCTCAGGAACGCTCCTCGGTACGCGTTAGGTGCTGGTAATTGGCTGGTAAGGTTAAACCTGGGTGAATGTTTCTACCTCAGGCTAGACATTCAGGCGGCTCTGAGGCCCGCTGGGCAAGGGCGATCGGGGGTGCTACCACCCTTCCGGTCAAACCGCGGCAGATCGCGGGAGATCCGCCGGCTACCGAAGATATCGGTTGTGGCCAGCAAGTGCAGCTTCGTTGCGGGCGCATGCGCTGTTCACATAATCCGTGATGGTACGCAACACGTTACTTGGAGATACGCGTCCGGTCCGAGTCCCACGCGTGTCGGCAACTCGAGCGGCGCTCAAGTCGACTGTTGTGTAGCTTCCGGTGAGGATCAAGCTGAAGCGATCGTCCCGCTCGCCGTTCTCGACGGCGAGCGTACCGGTAAACTTCTGGGACGGACCCTCTTCCTGCGATAACCACACGACGGAATAGGCGGGATCCCGGTCGCTGCTTGATTTCAGCGGAAGCATCGTGACGAAAAGGGTGTAACCAGCAATGCTTCGCCGGGCTCCCCGTACCCTGCCTGGTCCGAGCTAACGCAACGCGTACCTTACCGTCGCCATCTTGATGATCGGCAACGAAGGCGGCTAAATAGTGCGACGCCCTATGGCTTGGGCAATGAACGACGCGTCTAGCGGTTACATCAGACATTCGACTCGCCGGCATCAAGCGCGCAAGGGTGGCCCAGCGATATGGCAGACGTCATCTTGTCGACCGATATCTCGCCGTCGACGTAAAGCTGCGCAATCGCCAGTGCCTCCGGGTCGACGAGCAACCCGTCCATGTACCGCATGCCAAGAAAACTGGCGACAGCGTGAGCGCGCTGTCGCCGAACGCGGATTTCGTCCGGCAGGTCGCTCATTTACGGTATTCCTTATTAACGTAAGAAACGTAAGGTGGGCTTCGCCTCAAGCGTAGGGGTGCGAATCGCTCTCAGGCATGCTGCATCCTGCTCAAGAGAATTATGCATGACAATGGCTTAACTGCTGTATCCTGTTGCAATCCGCTCTGTTCCTGAGTAGAGCAAGATGAGCAGCCGTCACGGAAGTGTGCCGTGCGAACGACCGAAGGGACAGTGGCATTACGAAGTACTGCGCTGCTCGCGAAGGTCGATGTTTTAGCTGCTAGGAGCGTGTCTGGTTTAGCCTGACACGTGAGGACGGGCGGCTTGGGCGAAGCCCAGACGCACGGGTTCGTCGAGCGCAGCCGAGACGAACCCATCAGATTCGACGAAGTCGAATCCCTAGTCATGGACGTGATTCAGCACGTACTTGGGCCGCTGCTCACGAATGCGACAGAATCGGTTTTTACTCCCAGAGTCCCGGCATGCCGGTGGCTTTTCGCTTCGCGTACGCAATCATCTCGCGAACCGCAGACTCAACGTCGCGGCGACCCGCAAGCCAAGCTTCGAGCGTTTGCGCGCCTTCCCAGTCCGCCGGCGTACCTTCGTCGTTCATCGGTTCGTCGCTCCCGATTCGCCAAAGAATCGCCTGAGCAGCCGCGCAGTCTCGCCACTTCTCCGCTTCGATTGCCTGAAGGTCGGCGACACGCTGCTGAAGTTTTTTGAATTCTGGATCGGCCATGTTATGATCATCTCGATTTCTGTCGGTGGCGCCACGATTCTCAACTAGCGACGGCGTCCGGCGGTCAAGTGCAAGAGTGCGTTGCCGGCAGCGGGATCATGGCGGTCGTCGAACAGTTTGGAGTTATCAGGCGGGCGGTCCCACTGTCGGCGAATTACTCCCGCAAGGCAGACGACTTAATCTAATTACCGATATCCTCGTTAGCATACTGCCCGAAGCCTGCAGATACCCTTGCCTCAGGACGGGTCGTGACCGACAGATCCGCGATGAGAATAAGCAGAACGACACATTGGCTCAATCTTTACACAACACCTTATTTTCACCGTCTCATCGCGTCATTAACGGAACGTCAGCGCGCAATCACTTTCGTGCTACGAAGGCTGGATGGACGAGGTCTATAGCAGTGGTGACGCCCAACATAACAGCGAGAGCAGACAAGGCGTTCCGCCTCGCCGGCTGAGAAACCGGCGGTCGTCTCGATTGTCGCGGCGGCAGAATCATCCGCTTCCTCCCGACGCCGGCGATCCGGGGGCGCTGGTCCTGCGCACGCTCGGCGGCTTCGGCGGTCCGGGTCCGGGGATGCACGGACACGCGTTCTGACGTCGGCTGCGGCGCCCGGTGGAAACCGGGCGCTTTGCATGCCAAACACGTTCGCCTAACGGCGGAAATCGGCGCGCGGCGCGGAAGGCCGGTTGCGTGGCATCGTCAGGAAAAATAGCGGTCGTGACGGGGGCGGGGAGCGGCATCGGCCGGGCGACCGCGGTTGCACTCGTCGAGGCGGGCTTCATCGCGGTTCTAGCCGGTCGGCGCCCGGCTCCGCTCGAGGAAACCGCCGCGCTCGCGCCGGCCGGTCGAACGCTGACCGTGCCGGTCGACGTCAGCGATCCGGCCTCCGTCGATGCGCTTTTCACCACGGCGGCGCAGCGCTTCGGCCGAATCGATTTGCTGTTCAACAACGCCGGGACGAACGCGCCGCCGGTGCCGTTCGAGGAACTGACCTTCGCGCAGTGGTCGGATGTGGTCGCGGTTAATCTGTGCGGCGTGTTTCTGTGCGCGCAAGCGGCGTTCAAACAGATGAAAGCGCAAACGCCGCAGGGCGGCCGGATCATCAACAACGGCTCGATCTCAGCGCACGTCCCCCGGCCCAACTCAGCACCCTATACTTCGACCAAACACGCAATCACCGGACTGACGAAATCGATCTCGCTCGACGGTCGCAACTACGACATCGCCTGCGGTCAAATCGATATCGGCAACGCGCTCACCGCCATGGCTGCCGCGCAAGCCAAGGGCGTGATGCAAGCTAGCGGAACGATTGCGGTCGAACCCACGATGGACGTCGCCGACGTCGCGCGTGCGGTCGTCTTCATGGCCGGTCTGCCGCCCGATGCGAACGTGCAATCCATCACCGTGATGGCGACGAAGATGCCGTACATCGGCCGCGGCTGATTCCGCCCGCGATCATTATGGGGAGAAGACGCTCGTGAACATCGTGATGACCGGCGGGAATGGTTTCATCGGGCGCCGCCTGGCCCGCGAGCTTTTGGCCGGCGCCGAGGCGATCGGGGCCGATAACGAGCGGCACCCGCTCGAAAAGCTCGTGCTCTCCGACGTTGCTCGGCTCGATGACGAATTGGCTCGCGATCCGCGCGTCGAGCAAGTCGTCGGCGATGTCGGCGATCCGGCCGCGCTCGCCGGCGTGATCGGCCCGCGGACGGCGGCGGTGTTTCACTTCGGCGCGGTGGTGAGCGCCGGCGCCGAGGCCGATTTCGATTTGGGCATGCGCGTCAACCTGGACGGCACGCGGAACGTGCTCGAAGCTTGTCGTCGCCTGCCGGCTGCGCCGCGCGTCGTCTTCGCCAGCAGCCTCGCCGTCTATGGCGGCGACTTGCCCAAGATCATCGATGACGAGACGCCGTCGTATCCGCAAACGTCGTACGGTGCGCAGAAGGCGTGCGGCGAGTTGCTCGTTTCCGATTACAGCCGCAAAGGATTCATTGACGGCCGCTCGCTGCGCTTTCCGACGATCCTCGTACGGCCCGAACCGAATCTGGCCGCGTCGACGTTCGCGTCGACGATCATTCGCGAACCGCTGCTTAGTCGCGAGACGACGTGCCCGGTCGAGCCGCGCTCGGTGATGGCGGTGATGTCGATCGCGCGCTTGGTCGACTGCATCGTGCTCGCCTACAAACTTCCGGCCGGCGCCTTCGGCCTGCGGCGCGCGCTGCTGTTGCCGGCGATCTCGGCGTCGGTCGAAGCGATGATCGCCGCCGTGCGGCGCGTCGGTGGCGAAGCGGCGGCCAAATGCATCACGCTGCGCACCGATCCCAAAACGCAGCACATCGTCGACGGCTGGCCCGGCGGCGTGCGCGCATCGCGGGCCGAGGCGCTCGGTTTGCACGCGGACGCGACGGTTGAAGAAATCGTCGGCTCGTTCGTTCACGGGGACTTGCCGGCGATGCTCGCGGCTGCCGCGGGCTGACGGTCCGCGTGCTGTCAACGCCGGATATTTGCGCCGCCGGCCGGCACCCGGACGAGCGCGGAGTTCGCGTTTACCGCCAGGATGTCGCGGACCGAGAGCCCAACGCGCCGCCATGGTATTCGATCACATCGATCTGCGCGTCGCCGACGTCGCGGCGGCGCGGCCGTTCTACGACGCGTTCTTGAAGACATTCGGTTTTCGCGGTCAGAAACAAAAAAGCGGTGACGTCGTCTACTACCGCGTCGCCGAGCGGTGCGTCCAAGAGGCGATCGCGTTGATTGAAGCGCCTGGCCACGTCGCCAACGAGGTTCGCTTGGCGTTCCACGCCGGCAGCCAGGAGGATGTCGATCGCATCGGCCAGATTGCGCTCCAGGCCGGCGCTCGCGCATTCGAGGCGCCGCAGTGGTGCCCGGAAATCGCCGACCGGTACTATGCGACGTTCTTTGAAGACCCGTCGGGAAACCGGCTCGAAGTAGTTTTCCGCTGATTGCCGGCCGGAGTGAGCGCGGCTCGGACGTAGCCGAAAGCAAAGGCTCGACGAAGTCGCCCAAACGCACGGGTTCGTCGAGCGAAGCCGAGACGAACCCATCAGATTCGACGAAGTCGAATCCCTAGACGAACGCGAGCGGTTTGCTCAAGACCACGAAGTTTAAGTTGGAAACGACTGGAACGGGGAACGCACGCCGCTCGCCGGTTGGCGCGTAGCCGCGCCGTTCGTAGAACGCGATGAGTTCCGACCGCCGGTCGATCACCGTCATCTCCATGCGCTCGGCGCTGAAGACTTCGACGGCAGTTCGTTCCGCAGCGGCGATCAAGTCTTTTCCGATGCCGCCGGCCTGCCGGCGCGGAGCGACGCAGAGCATCCCCAAATAGCACAGACCGCCGCTCTTCTTGCGCACGTGGACGCAACCGACCAACGCGGCCGCATCTTGAATGACCAGCATGCGGGAGCCGGGATCATCGACGATCGCGCGGAGCTCTTCGATGGTGGTGCGTTCGCCTTCGACAATATCGGCCTCGTGGGTCCAGCCAAGCCGCGCGCTGTCGCCGCGATAACCGCTTTCGATCAGCGCGTGAAGCGGAATCACGTCGGCGGCAGTGGCGAAACGGATCGACGTATCGCGGTCGGACCGCGGCGCGCTAGCAGTGCGGCGCCCCACGGTGGAGGCGGGGTCCGTCATGGAAAATCTGAACTTCCGCCGGAAGGTCAGTGCGAATCGCGCGGCGTGCCCATCACGTGCACGACGTCGCGGAAGGCGACCGCTGGTTCGAGGCAGCCGCCGGTGTCGAGCTGGCCGACTTCCTCGCGATAGATCTCTTGCCACGGCGTTTGATTGGTCAGCAGAGGCGGCTTCCACGCTCGGCGCCGCGTCTCGATTTCCGCGACGGGAAGCAGCAGATTCACTTCGCGTTTGTTCAGATCGATGCGCAGTTTGTCACCGGTATGCAGCAGCGCCAGTCCGCCGCCGATCGCCGCTTCGGGCGACACGTGTAAGATCGACGGACTCGCCGACGTTCCGCTTTGCCGGCCGTCGCCCATCGTCGGCAGCGTCGTGATGCCGCGTTTCACCAGTGCGTCGGGCGGCGTCATGTTGACGACCTCCGCCGAGCCCGGATAGCCGACCGGACCGCAATTGCGAATGACCAGAATCGAATGCTCGTCGATTTCGAGCGCGGGATCGTTGATGCGGACGTGGTAATCCTCGGGCCCGTCGAAGACGATCGCGCGCGCGACGTACGCGTTGGGATCGGCCGGATCGCTCAAGTGGGCTTGGCGAAACGCGTCGCTGATCACGCTCGTCTTCATGATCGCCGAATCAAAGAAATTCCCGCGCAACACGAGGAAGCCGGCGTCTTTGACGAGCGGATCGTCGTACGGCCGGATCACGGCGTGGTTGGTGCTCCGCGCGCCAGCGACGTTTTCGGCGACGGTGCGGCCGTTGGCGGTGACGGGTTCGCCGTGAATCTTGCCGGCCGCGAGCAACTCGCCCATCACCGCGGGAACACCGCCCGCGCGATGATAGCCTTCGCCCAGATACTCACCCGCCGGCTGACAATTGACGAGCAGCGAGATCGGATGGCCCAACCGCTGCCAGTCGTCGAGGTCGAGCGGCACCCCGACGTGCCGGGCGATCGCGATGAGATGGGGCACGCAGTTGGTCGATCCGCCGATCGCCGCCGCGACGACGATGGCGTTCTCGAATGCCGCGCGCGTCATGATCTTGGCGGGCGTGAGATCTTCGAGAACCATCTCGACGATGCGCCGGCCGGTTTCGTAGGCGATCTGCCCACGCTCTCGATATGGCGCGGGGATCGCCGCGCAGCCGGGCAGCGACATCCCGAGCGCTTCGGCCAAGGAGTTCATCGACGTCGCCGTTCCCATCGTGTTGCAATGCCCGGCGCTGGGCGTCGACGACGCGACCAAATCGATGAAGCCCGCGCTGTCGATCTTGCCCGCCGCGAGCAGCTCGCGCGCTTCCCAGACGATCGTGCCCGACCCGGCGAGCCGGTTCTTATAGTGGCCGTCGAGCATCGGGCCGCCCGAGAGGACGATCGCCGGGAGACCGACGGTTCCGGCCGCCATCAGCGCCGCGGGCGTCGTCTTGTCGCAGCCGGTCGTGAGCACGACGCCGTCGAGCGGATAACCGTAGAGAACCTCGACCAGACCCAGATAGGCGAGATTGCGGTCGAGCGCGGCCGTCGGCCGCTTGCCGGTCTCTTGCAGGGGGTGGACGGGAAACTCCATCGCTACGCCGCCGGCCGCCCGGATGCCGTCGCGCACCCGTTCGGCAAGCTGAAGATGGTGCCGGTTGCACGGCACCAAGTCGTTGCCGGTCTGGGCGATCCCGATGATCGGTTTGCCCGATTGCAGCTCCCCGCGCGTCAACCCGTAGTTGAGAAAGCGCTCTAAATAGAGCGCGGTCATGCTCGGGTTCTGGGAATTGGTGAACCACTGCCGGCTGCGCAGATTGGGATTGCGGTCGCTCATCGTGCTCCTTGCGCGACGTGCGCGCATCCGATGAGCTTACGCCGAATGCGGCTTGAAATCCAGCGCCAGTGAGTTGATGCAGTAACGCTGGCCCGTCGGCTCCGGGCCATCGTCGAACACATGGCCCAGGTGCGAACCGCAGCGTTTGCAGCGCACCTCGGTTCGGAGCATGCCGTGCGACCGGTCCGTAACGAGTTCGACGTTCTCGGCTTGTTCGGGCTTGTAAAAGCTCGGCCAGCCGCTGCCGCTTTCGTATTTGGCATCAGACTTGAAGAGCACCGCTTCGCACGCGCCGCAATGGTACGTACCGGTTGCTTTGTTGTGGTACAACTCGCCGCTGAAGGGCCGCTCGGTCGCCGCTTCACGCAAGACTGCATACTTTTCCGGCGGCAATTCAGCGCGCCATTGCGCGTTCGTTTTCTTTACGTCGTTCACGCTCCTCAAGACTTCCGGTCCGCGAACGAAGTTTCGTCGGCGGCGATTTCGAGATTCGGCGCCGACGGGAATCAGTTCGACGGATCGAAGTCGACTTCGACGACGTAGCGGCCGGCGACCGCTTGACCGTCGATGCTTGCGGCTTGATACGTCGAGGAGCGCACCGCCTCGAGCGCGTTTCGATCGAAGCGAGCGCGACCGCTCGACGTTAGCGGCGCGGCGTTCGTGAGCGATCCCCGTGCGTCCAAGTCGACTTCGATCCGCACGGTTCCGCCGATATTCGCGAGTTGCTCGAAGGCCGGCATTTCGGGCGGACATGGCGTCAATATCGCGGCTGAGGTCTGCCACGAGAACGGCCCGTGAGCCGAGGTCGCCGGCGAATCGATCGGCGTGCTCGCAGCTCGGAAGCCGGATCACGCCTCCATTCTGTTGGCGATCGATCGGCTAGCACGTGTCCACGCGCTGCGCGGCGATCTAACGCGAGCAGCGACGCTCGAGGGCTACGCATCCGCTGCATTCATACGTGCCGGCTATCAACGCGAGTCGACCGATGCGATCACGCACGATCGCCTTCTCGCGTTGCTGCGGCTTGGCCTCGACCCCAGCGAGCTCGCGCGCTATGCGGCGGAGGGTGCCGCATACTCACCCGAGGCGGCGATCGTCTTGGCGGTCGAAGAGCGTTAGCGAACGTCGGTGTCACCGGCCGCGCCGGCGCAGCCCGATCGATGGCGATCGGCGCTCGCGGCGATCGCGCCGCAACTCGGGCAGACCAAGTGCAGCCAGCATGCCGTGTCGCCGCCCTCGACTGTTTCACGGCGATCGGCGATCGTCTCATCGTCCATGGCCAGCGCCTCGTTCGCCCGGCTGCGGCCTTCGTCAGACTTCAACTTCGCGGGTTCTGGGCGGCGCGATAACCGGTTCGGTAAACAGCACCGAGTCCGGCGAGCTCGGCTTCTCGCGCAAAACGTGGCGCAAACCGCGCCAACAGAGCACGATGATCGGCAGCGCTCCGCCGGCGATGAACACGACGTCGCCGGGCAGGCGGATCCATTCGAGCATCGGCAGCGCGCCGCTCTGGATATAGTTGAGCGAACGCGCGTCGAAGTAGCCGTACGCGATCGAATGGTAGAATTGAAGGATGCCCAAGGGAAACAAGGATGCGAAGCACATCCAGGCCAGGCCCAGATTGAGCGACCAAAAACTGATTTGCGGCAACCGGTCCGACCAGCGGTCTTCGGGAATCATGTAGCGCAGCGCAAACAGCGTGAGCCCGATCGCCAGCATGCCGTAGACGCCCATCATCGCGGCGTGGCCGTGATTGAGCGTTAACGCGGTGCCGATCTCGTAATACGAGACGATCGGCAGATTGATGAGATAGCCGAATACGCCGGCGCCCAAGAAGTTCCAGAAGCCGACCGCGGCGAGAAACATCACCGCCCAATAGTGCGGGAACTTCGCGCCGCTGCGCTTTTCCTGCACCGCGCCGAGCTGCAGAAAGCTCCAAGCTTCGAGCGTGAGAAAGGTCAGCGGGATGACCTCGGCTGCCGAGAATGTCGCGCCCAGTGCCATGTGGATGCTCGGCTCACCCGAGAAGTACAGATGGTGCATCGTTCCCACGACGCCGCCGACTGAGTACAGCACGACGTCCAAGTAGACGAGGGCGAGCGCGGCGCGTTCCTCGATGACGCCCAAGAGCACGAACACGAACGCGACCATGATCGTGGTGAAGAGTTCGAGAAAATCCTCGACCCATAAGTGCACGACCCAGAAGCGCCAGAAATCGTTTTGCGTGAAGTTGGCATGCGGCGTCGCCAGCGATCCAACGGCGTAGAATGCGGGTATCGAGAGCGCCGAGTAAAAAAACACCCACGGTAAATTACCGGCGTGTTCGGTCCGCAGGCGTCCGCGCAGCCCGCGGTAGAGAATCGCGGTCCACAGAAAGAGTCCCGCGATCAGCAGCACCTGCCAGAGCCGCCCCAAATCGAGATACGCGAAGCCTTGATTGCCGATGAGCCCCCAGCCGCGAGCGATCCAGCCGTGAATGCCGGCGAACTCACCGGCAAGACTGCCGGCGACAACGATCACCAGCGCGATCAGCAACCCGTAAATGAGCGAGCGTTGCCCGTACGGCTCCCGGCCGGCGATCATCGGGGTGAGAAAGATGCCGGCCGCCAAAAAGGCCGTGGCGACCCACAAGATTGCGAGCTGTAAGTGCCACGTCCGGGTGACGTTGTAGGGAAAGACGCGCGCGAGATCGAGACCGAAAAAGCCCGACAGATCGGCGCGATAGTGTTGCGACGCGGCGCCGACGAAGGTCTGTACCAAAAACAACAGCGACATCACGAAGAAGAACCACGCACATGCACGTTGGCCGCCGGTTAGTGTAACGGAGTTGGGCGGCCGGAATCTCAACTGCTGCCGATCCTTGCCGTGCCAGCCGACGAGGTCCCAGCGGCCGACGGCGGCGAACAGCAGCCCGCTTCCACCCAGCAGAACGATGAGTGAAAGCGCGCTCCAGACCAGGTTGTCGGCCGTCGGCCCGTTCGCGACGAGCGGCTCGGACGGCCAGTTGTTGGTGTACGAATAGGCGTGTCCCGGGCGCTGCGCCGACGCAGCCCATGCCGCCCAAGCAAAGAATGCGGTGAGCGCGTGCAACTCGTTCGGATCGGTGATCGCCGACGGCCGCAGTCCGTATTTGGTCGTCGGCTCGCCGAAATAGGCGGCGTAGTGGCGGAGCAGATCGCCGAATGCCCGCGCTTGCGCCGTACTGAACTGCAGGGTTCCCGTCGCCGGATCGTAGCGATTGGTCCGAAAATCCGCGACGGTTCGCGATGCGGCGCGATCGGACTGCGGGCCGCCGTAGGACTGCCGCACGTCGAGCGCGGCCCGGTGCAGGTAGTCGGCGGCGTAGTCGGGGCCGAGGTAGCCGCCGTGCCCGAACATCGAACCGTACTCCATGAGCCCGTTCGACAAAAAAACTTCCTGGCCGTGTCGGATGTCGTTCCCCGAGAAAAGCTCACGCTGATCCGGTGCGACGACGTGATGCGGAATCGGCGGTTCGTCGGTGTACGTCAGATATGCGAGGATGCCCATGATCGTGAAGCCGAAGAGCATCACGACGATCGCGGCTTGCCACCAAGCGGGCGGCACGAGCAGATTGCGTTTCACGCTAGCCATTGAGTGGTGCTCCTGAGGACGTTGCCGACGGGCGAAAAACCAGGAGTCTGTCCGACATGTCGAACGAACGACGGCGGGCGGCGGGCGCAGCGCGACCCGCTAGCGGTTGATGTGCAGCAGCGAAATGGCGGGCATGTCGTTCGGCGGCTGAGTGAGCTTTGTGGCGCTGCGGCTCGCGTGTGCGGCGTTCATCAGCATGGCGAGCCATGCGCACAGCCCAGCGGCGGCGGCGCCCGCCATGATTGCCGGCCGGTCGAAGACGAGCGCTGCCGCGCCGCCTGCGACCGCGAGTTGGAACAGCGCGAACGACACCCAGCTTAGCGGCAAGACCAGCAGTTCGCCGGGCCGCGTTTCGTCGTCGTCGCCGCGGACGACCGTCGCGATGAGACGGATTCCAATGTGGTTGAGATGGCCGTTGACCATTTGACCGATCCAGCCGACGAGCAGCACGTACACCGCTGCCGCGCCCCAAGGCGCCCCAAAAAGTGCTCCGGCAGCCAGCGTCAGCCCGCCGACGAACCAAACGATGCCCGCGGCGAGAAAGGCCTGCGGCGGCCGATGAGCTACGGTGGCGCGCCGCAGGATGTCCGCGAGATCGGCGACGTACGTGACCGCGCCAAGCACGACGATCAGCGCGCCGAACCACGCGAGCGCGCCGGCGTGGAGCAGCGATCCCGCTGCAAAGAGCAGAACGCCGGCGACCTCGCCTGCCCCGGCGGCGATGTGCGCCCACGGCCAGCGCGACCTTGCGCCACAGATCGGTCGCACGGTGCGCATCGAAACGCCCATGACGAGCACCGACAGCCAACCGATGACGCCCAGCGCGGCATGCGCTGGCGGCCCGGAAGCGAGAAGTTCGGCCCAAGCGTATCCGGCCAGCGCCCACGCCAGCGCTGCCCCGAGGAGCGCGGTGGCAAACAACGCGGCCAGCGTGATGAGCAGTGCGCGCGCGATCGCCGCCGCACTCTTCTCGCCGCCGAACGTCGTTGCCAGCGTGATGCCTGCCGGGACGAGAAAGAATGCGAGCGCGATCACCACGAGCGTCCCGGCCCACGGCAACGCCGCGGACGTTCCGGTACAGAACGCAACCACGAGTGCGAGGACTCCGGCTTCGAGCACGAACAGCGAGCCGCGCGCAACGGATTCGCCTTTCCACGTTGCGTCCGTGAAGCCGGGGATCACGTGAACGAGGATCGCGAGCGCCGTTATCGTGAGCCAGCCCAATGCGACGAGATGCACCCAGCCGAGCGCCGGAAATCCGCTCGCAAGCGTTCCGCGGACGGCGAGCACGATCAACAGAATCCATGACATGCCGTGTGCGAGTTGTCCGGCAGCGAGCGCGATCGGCGGAATCCAATGCCGCCGCACGATTCGAAGCGTCGGCGGCACACCGGCGTCGCTACTTGAAGTGATCGGCGTTGATGCCCGCATAGTGCTTCCATTTGTCCGGCACGTCGGAGTCGGCGAAGATCGCTTCGACCGGACACGCCGGTACGCACGCGCCGCAATCGATGCATACCTCGGCATCGATGTACAGCTGCGGATCGTCGTCGGCGCCGTGGATGCAATCGACCGGACAAACGTCGACGCAAGACTTGTCTTTTGTGCCGATGCACGGTTCGGTGATGACGTAGGCCATGTTCTAGAGCTCATTTCCTTGCTACTCGCGGCGCGGTTCAGCCCCGCCTAGCGCGCGACTCGATGAAGATGCTGCTCGTGCATCGTATCTGTCGAAAGAGGGAGAGCGATTGATTTTTGTCAACAACGCAGAGCCGGCGTGGGAAGCTTGAATTGAGGCAAAGCCGAGCATGAACTCGGTGCCTGCGGCATGGAGTCTCGACTTGCGATCGCTCCCGCTTTGGGATCGTCACGCACGAGTATTTGCTGCCTTCGATGCGTTGAGGGAAGGCGCGCTGCTCACGATCGTCACCGATCATGAACCCCGCCCATTGCGCTTGGAGTTCGAGCAGCGCTATGCCGGTGGCTTCGTTTGGGATCAGCGCCAACTCGGCCTCGGGCGCTGGGAAGTCAGCCTGCGGCGCTGTCCGCCGGCCGGCGACCGGCTTTCGTTCTTACGCCGCTGCGCGCTGCTTTGGGATGCCGGCGATGAAACCGTTCGTGCATTCGAGCAGCGGGCGAGCGAGCGATCGTTCAAAGCGCGTGACGCGATCGTGGAGCAAGATGCGCAATGGCCGCATCTGGGCCTGTTGCGCAGCGGCACGCTCGCGGCCGTCATCGGATCGGTAACCGGACGCGATCAGCACCTCTTCGACATGCTGCCTGGCGACACAGTTGGCGACATCGAGACGCTCGACGGCGGCCGCAGTCTGGCGCGGATCACCGTGACGTCCGAGCTTGCGAACGTGGTGCTCATTCCGCGCGGCATCGTCCTTTCGGCGTTGCTTGCCGACGGGGCCTTTGCGCGGAAATTGGCAATCATCGGCGCGCAACGTTCGCGCCGTCTCGGCGCGCAGCTCTCGACGCATGCGGCGCACTCGGCGATCGCGCGCGTGGCGGCGGCGATTCTGCCGTATGCGGCACCGGACGCGGGGCTTGTCCCGGCGCTCGAACCGCTGGCGCGCATCACCCAGATTCAACTCGCCGCGATCGCCGGAACCGCCAAAGAGGTCGCTGCGCGGGCCGTCGCCGAGCTCGAAGCGGCGGGGGCGCTGGAACGTACGCAGGGCCGGATCGCGCGCATCGATCGCGCGAAACTGCAGTCGTTCGTTCCAGAATGATTGCCCGAACGGCAAGCCGATCGGGATCGCGGCGAGCGTTCCGGCCAAGGGCACCGTTGATGAAATCGCGGCTTCTTCCAGCTCGCGGCTCCCCGGCTGTTTCGTTGCCGGGGGGCCTCAGCCGGAAGTCGAGCGCTAACCCGACGTTCTTCGTCCGGGTCAGCGCAAGTGCTCCGAGCGGTGCCGGGTTTTAGAGCTTATATGCGGCTTTGAGATCGAGTTTCGCCTGGGTGAGGATGACGTGGCGTCGCCAAGGTCTTCGACCGGCGTTGCGAGTGCAATGACGTTGCGGATATATGCGCCGGCCAGCTCAGCGATGAGCTTTTGTCCCGTCTCGATCGCTACGGCTTCGCCGCCGTCGATCTCCGATGCGGCGACCCGGGACGCGTCGGCAACGACGATCAGCCAGTGCGCTGCGTCCGAATCGGTCACGCGGTAGCGGAACAAGCGCCCTCGACACCCATGCATTCGGCCTCGCACGCAGACATGCACAGCGTCGTGATGTCGACGCCGCGTTTCTCCGCCTGCTCGACGAGTTCGATGAGGGCGCGTGCTTCGGGAGGATGGATCGATGTCGCTTTGGGCTGGCCGCAGTTCCGCGAGTGCCGCAGTTGCCCGATCGAAAACGAGCTCGTGCTCGCGTCTCAAGCGGCTGACAAATTCATCTTGGGGACGCGCGGAGTATCGCGTCGCGTCACCCTCGCGGACCGCCACGACGATGCGTCGGCGCTCGAGCCGCTCGAGCGCGGCATAAATGCTGGGTCGCGGGACGCCGGAGCGTTTCGCGACCTCGTATCCGTTGAGCGGGCCGTAGCGCGCTAACGCGACGTATGTCCGCGCCTCGTACTCCGAGAGACCAAGCGAAACAAGTGCCTCGGCGGGATCCAAAGATTTCTCCTAGGAATGTGTCGGGTTTACCCGACACGTGACGACGGGCGGCTTGCGGCGAAGCCGCAAACGCGATGGATCGACGAAGTCGATCCTATAGTAGTTTCTCTCGAAACTACGATACAAGAGAACGGATGCCCCTCCAAGCCGAAGCCAACTCCAACGGCCTCTGCTCAGGGTTCATAGCTGCTGCCGATCGCCGCCGCGACTGCTGCGATCGGCGGAACGGGGCGCGCGCGTCCCGGAATAATTTGCGCGCGACTCAGTGGCGGCGCGCGCGGCGCGCGAACGTCAAACCGATTGCCACCGCCGCGAGCGTTCCGGCCAACGTGAATGCGGCGACGATGTCGGCCCCGTCGTACAGATTGGATATTTGCAGCGAAACGGTATCGGTCATGCCCCGGATGCGCCCCGAGATCACCGCGACCGCACCGAACTCGCCCATCGCGCGGGCGTTGCACAGCAGCACGCCGTTGAGGAAGGCGCCGCGAATCTCCGGAAACGTGACCCGGCGAAACGCCTGCCACGTCGTCGCGCCGAGCGAAATCGCCGCCTCTTCCAACTCGCGGCCCTGTTCGCTCATGAGCGCGATGAGTTCGCGCGCGACGTAGGGGAAGGTGACGAAGATCGTTGCGACCACGATGCCCGGCCGCGCGAACGCGATCGGAAACCCGTGATGCGCGAACCACGCGCCCAGCGGTGAGCGCGTGCCGAACGTCAGCAGTAGCGCGAGCCCGGCGACGACGGGGGACACGGTGAGCGGCAAGTCGATGAGTGCCTGGAGTGCGGCTTTGCCCGGGAAGCGGTATTTGGTGAGCGTCCAAGCCGCGATCAAACCGAAGGCGGCGTTGAACGCGACCGCGATGAGCGCGGCGCCGATCGTCAGCGCGATCGCGGCCTGCGTCTCGCGATCCGCGAACGTCGCCAGCATGCGCCCGAGCCCGGCCCGCGCGGCTTCGTAGACGATCTCGCCCAGCGGCGCAACGATGAAGACCGCGAGCAGCAGCGCCGCGAGGCCAATCGCCGCGCCGGCGCGCCAACTCAACGTGCGGCGTTGCGCCGCGGACGCGTCATTCACGAGCGGACGCCGGGCGGCCGCGATCACAGCGCAGTGCGGGCCAGCGTCATGCGGCGCTGGAAGCCGTTGATGGCCAACAGCATCGCGAACGAGACGCCGAGCAGAACCACCGCGATCGCCGCGGCGCCGGCATAGTCGTATTCTTCGAGCCGGGTAACGATCAGCAACGGTGCGATCTCGGTATGGCTCGGAATGTTGCCGGCGATGAAGATGACCGACCCGTACTCGCCGAGCGTCCGCGCGAGGGCAAGGGTGAGCGCCGTGAGCAGCGCCGGCGCGAGCAGCGGCAGCGTCACGCGCAGAAAGGTCGTCCATTCGCTCGCGCCCAGCGAAGCGGCGGCTTCGGTGTAGGCTGCCGGAAGCTGCGAAAGCGGCTCTTGCACGGTGCGGACCACGAACGGAAACGCGACGAACGTCAGCGCGACCCCGATGCCGAGCTGCGTGTAGGCGACGTGGAGGCCGTGCGCTTCGAGCCAACCGCCGAACGCGCCGTGGACACCGTAGAGCATCGCGAGAGTGATGCCGGTGACCGACGGCGGCAACGCGAACGGGATGTCGACGAGCGCGTCGAGCGCGGCGCGGCCCGGGAATCGATAGCGCACGAGGATCCAGGCCACGAACAGGCCCGCGACCAAGTCGACGCTCGACGCTGCCAGCGCCGCGCCGAACGTCAACCGGAACGCCGCCAGTGCGCGCGGCGCGAGCACCGCGTTCGCGAACGCCGCCGCGCTGACGCCGTGCAGCGAGAAGACAAGTGCCGCGAGCGGGATGACGACCACCGCCGTGACGAGCGCCAGCGTCGTTCCCAACAGGAGCGGGCGCCCGGGAATGGTTTCGCGCGCGCTCACTTGCCCGAGATTTGGTCGAACACGGCGCCGTCGGCGAAGAAGCGCGCCTGCACCGCGTTCCAACCGCCGAAGGTCTCGACCGTCACGAGATCGGTGCGCGGAAACGCCGTCCCGCACGAACCGAGCACGGTCGTCAGCGTCGGGCGATAGCCGAATTTGCAGGCCAGCCGTTGCGCCGCGGGCGTGTACAAGAATTC
>Ga0182013_10002884_pt1 | contig 22011 bp, 17 predicted proteins | sample 612S2MmetaG_FD_120487 | JGI IMG/M metagenome (GOLD analysis project Ga0182013, IMG submission 120487) | Permafrost microbial communities from Stordalen Mire, Sweden - 612S2M metaG | ecosystem: Environmental > Terrestrial > Soil > Wetlands > Permafrost | place: Sweden: Stordalen | collected... | reverse complement strand
TCGGCGTTGATGCCGGAGCCGCGATAGTAGAAGAGCATGAAGGCCATGACAACGAGAACGCCGACGACGGCCGCTCGCACACCTTCGCGAATGGAGTCCGCGCCCAAGGAAGCGCCCACGGTGCGGGTCTCGATTTCATTCAGAGAGGCGGGAAGAGCGCCGGTGCGCAGCAGCTTGGAGAGGGCGGTCACTTCGTCCTCAGAGAAGGTGCCGACGATTTCGCCGGAGTCGCGGATGGCGCTCTGGATGTTGGCCACTTCCTTGACGCGGCTGCCCATGACTACCGCCATGCTGGTGTTGACGTTCTTGCTGGTGTAGTCGTAAAACTTGTCGCCGGCTTCGTTGGTCAGCGTGAAGCGGACGTTGCGGCGTCCGTTCTGGTCAGTGCCGGGATCGGCGGAACGGAAGTCGCTGCCGCCAACAACATATTGGCGACGCAGAACATAGACCGCGTCCGCATCGGAACCGGTTGCAAGCGTGCCGGAACCATGCACCATCATCTCGTCGGGCGGGATGGAGCCACCGGTGGCTGCAGTTGCTTCCTGTTCGTCCTTGTACGGACCGCCGACGACCGCATGAATTTCAAGGCGCGCCGTGGTCTTGATGATGTTCTTGACCTGGTCCAGATCGGAGATGCCCGGCAGTTCGACCAGTATCTGGTCCTTGCCCAATCCATACTCCTGAATAACAGGTTCGCTTACGCCCAAAGAATCGACGCGGTCGCGAATGGTCTCGATGGCCTGCTGGACAGTCTTCTCTTCCAGCGCCGAGACAGCAGTTGGCTTCATGGTGAGGGTCAGGGTGTTATCCGCGCCGCCGCCGGTCAGGTCGTATTCATTGGAATACTTGGTATCGAGCAGCGACCGCACAGCGCTCGACTGGGCCGGGGTGATTCCGTCCACCTCGATCACGGTAGGCTTCTTCGGGTCGGGCTTGTATACCTGCGTGAAGCCCAGGTTGGCCGTCTTCAGCTCTTGCTGGATGCTGCCTGCGACGTTGTCGGTTTCCGCGCTGACTGCTTCAGAAACCACCACCTCCAAAATCAGATGAGCACCACCGCGCAGATCGAGCCCCAGGTGGATGTTCTGCTGAATGGCTTCAAGGAGCGCTTTGCTGCTGAGCCCCGACGGTATCCTGAAGATGCCGTAGATGAAGATCAGCAGCACCGCGATGATCAGGGCAATCTTTTTGTTGAGATTCTTATTCATCGTCCCGTTTCTCTAGTCAAAAAAAGGTGAAACCAGTTTTCAGTTGTCGGCAGCCGGATTTCAGATTCGACTGCCGGCAGCTCGTTGCGGGCAACTTTCCATGCGCCGCTAGGAGCTCGAAGCACTGTCCTGCGTGGTGACGGAGGCAATGGCGCTCTTGGCCACTTCCAGCTTGATATTGTCCGGCGCAACGCGAATGACGATGACGTCGTCCTTGATGGAAAGGATAATGCCGCGGATGCCGCCCGCGGTGGTTACCCGATCTCCTGCTTTGATGCTGGTGAGCATCTCCTGCCATTGCTTCTGGCGCTTCTGTTGCGGGCGAATCATCACCAGGTAAAGCACCGGGATTAACAAGAGCGGCAGGAGCATGGGAAGACTTCCACCCACCCCGGCCGGGTTAGCCGCGAAAATTGCGAAACACGTTGCCAAACTTAAAACCACTTAGTCATCCTTAATCGCCCCCGGCCGCAAACAGCCGCGTCCGTTCAGGGCACAGGCAGACCCGGCTTTGAACCGGCCGCCTTAATAAAATTTGTCTCCGGGAATGGACTTACTTCTTGTCCGGGCTGCTCCGAGTGCGCTCAGCCCAGGCTCTGTCCAAACTTTGAGATGGGTGACCCGGTTGCCGCAGGTCCGCCGACTGGAGACCAGTTCCGCGCCCGCCCACCGGCCAGTGACCCAACTGCCGTCTGCTTCCTGTTCGACACGGCTTTCCGGTGGAACCTGAACCCGGACACCTGAACCCGGACACCTGATTTCAGAGGTCGCACGATGCAAACCGCGCTTCCATCGCCAGGATTCCAAAAGAATGCCTAGGAAGATAAGAAACGCGCAGCCTGTCGCATGTCAAGGCGCGGCATCCCCGGCTAGGCGGCTTGGAGCGGCAAAACGGGACGAGGCAGGCCGTGGACTGGCTCGGTGAAAGGCTGATCTGGCGTTCGCGGCAAGTCCGGGAGGGGTGCGCTTAGATTTCGAAAGATTCAGCAAGTCAGCTGGGCTTCTTGAATGGTCCGATCTCGGCATCCGTCCATTGCAGATGTAACTTGCAACGCAAGTCATGGTGCTCAGGATGACAGGTTTTCCGATATTAGCCTTGGCGACAGGAATTTAGCGGGTTGGCCTTCTAAAACTCTGCTTGCAGAGGTTCCAGAAAACCCAGAGCATGAAGGTAACTGCCAGCGAGGTGGGAATGAGAAAAATCAGGCCGATAACAAGGTTGTGCATGGAGACGTTCCTGCTTCACTTTCCGAATTGCACGGCGCGTCTTGCGAGTGCGACCGAGCGAAAAGCGCTGCACATCCAGAAGAGACCCCGAGTGCTAAGGAAGGAATAGCCCTTCTATAAGGATTTAATAAGCGGCGTAACCGCTATATATCGGAGCGTGGAGGGACGGAAGCTTTGTGCAATCAGGATTCTGGCTGCCAATAACGCAGGGCAGGGTCGGCGCAACTGAGGCAGAGCCGCTGGCCGTCCGATTCAACGAAGCGGCCGAAGTTTACGCCCTCGCCGCAACGGGGACAAACCACGCGTTCCCCTTTGGTTCCGGGCAGTTCCGCCGCATCGACGTTGACGCGAACCCACTGCTCACGGAAAAGCTGGGCGTCGGATAATTCGCGGTAGGCGAGCATCTGCTGGCGGCTCTTTGGCTCTACGCCGGGATAGAGCTCGCGGGCCAGCTCGCGCGAGTCTTCGAGGGCAACGATGCGTACGCCGCGGCCCGAATTGAGATCGACAAAAGTAGCGGCCATCTTGCCCCAGTCGCGGAACTTGAGGGCGCGCTTACCCAGCCTGCAACCGGTGACCAGGCCGATGGCGTCGGTGGCACAGCGGTCGATTTCGACGTAAGTGACAAGGCGCTTGCGATCTGCGCCGCGGGGGTCTGCGATGCCAAGACGCTGAAGGCCCAGAAGCGCCATGCGCACGCCGAGGATCTGTCCGGCGCAGAGATGACCGTGCGCTGCTTCAGCCTTCACAAGAAGATCGTCGAGAGATTCCATAGAATGTGCGCCGGCTTGCTTTGAACGCTAACTCGCCGGCTGTTGCTATGCTAACTCGCGTGACTAGTTCCGCGATAAATCACTGCTTTGGTTTTGCTTCGGCTGGGGGTGTCTCTGCGTCGTCTCCCGCATCTTCGACCAGGACGGCGGAGCCGGGAATTATGTCGAAGCTCACGGCATCCTTTCCGGTGAGTTGAAAGGTGATGCGGAGAGGCTCGCGCTGCCATTCCGCCGGGGCGCAAACAGGCTCAGGATGGCTGGCTGCGTCAAAAGCTTCGAGCTTTTTGGCCAGCACCGGTTTGCGCGCGGCTACCTGCGCCACCACGGCGAAGAGGCTCTTGCCGGTAGAGGTTACGCCGCAGTAGGCTCCGTAGTCGCGGAACCAGCTTACCTGGCTTACTCCATTGTCGTAGTCAGGCAGTTTGAGCGCTACGATGTGGCCGGTTACGCGATCCACGAGCAGCCATGGGCCCCGCTGCCAAACCCAGTGGCTTTGCTTGTCGGCGGAGCCTGGCTTATCGCTGGGCAAGGCGTCGTTGAGACGGATTACGCGGCGGACGACGAAGCTGCGGTCGGTTACATCGTGGGCGTCGCCGGTGGTCCACTCTTTGACCACGCTGTCGAGCAGAAGGGCGCGGATTTTGAGCGAATCCTCGACTGGGGCGGCTCCGGCAGGGTCGCCGACTTTGGAATATGGCACTTTGCGGGCTGCGCCCAGCGCTACAGTATGGACTTTGCGTGGAGCGGCCGATGCCACTGGCGTCGCGGCGATGAGCGCCGCGGCTGTGATTACGGTAAGGATTGTCCCTGGAACTTTCATGGCGCCATATCCTCGTGATTGGCGCAGCTCTGTGGGATCGGGGCTGCACGAGGTTGCCCTCGCAAAAAAATTGCAAATCAACGGAACCCGTCTTGGCGAATTCCTGAGGGCTGGGTCTGATATCCCCCAGTTCCCCTTACAAATACCTAAACCTGCGCGGCTTCAACGGCGCGGGCTACACGAAATGCAGTTCCCTCATTCAAATGGCGGGCGAGGACCTGCATGCCAACCGGCAGACCGGCTGAAGTTCGACCGCACGGAACCGTCACGCCGCATATGCCGGCAAGGCTGGCCGTGACGGTGTAAATGTCAGCCAGGTACATTGCTAGCGGATCGCCGGTCTTTTCGCCGAGTTTGAAGGCAGGCGTGGGCGCTGTGGGCGTGACAATGGCATCTACCTCGGCGAAGGCGCGCAGAAACTCCTCGGCTAGAAGGCGGCGGACCTGCTGGGCTTTGAGGTAGTAGGCGTCGTAGTAGCCGGCGGAAAGCGCATAGGTGCCGAGCAGAATGCGACGCTTGACTTCGGCGCCAAAGCCCTCATCGCGGGAGTGGCTGTACATGCCGGAGAGGGTATCGGAGTCCGGCGAGCGATAGCCGTAGCGCACGCCGTCAAAGCGGGCGAGGTTGGCGCTGGCTTCGGCTGTGGCAACCAGGTAATAGGTTGGAATCGCGTACTTTGTGTGCGGCAGCGAGATTGGCTTGAGGGTGCAGCCGGCGGCCTCGAGCGCCTTGATGCCGGATTCAATGGAGGTGCGCACTTCAGGGTCGAGGCCCTCGGCGAAGTATTCGATGGGAATCCCGATACGCAGGCCTTCGACAGGCTTGTCGCTTTCGGATGCGAAGTCCGGAACAGGCGCGGCTGAGCTGGTCGCGTCTTTTGGATCGTGGCCGGCGATTATACCGAGCATGGTAGCGGCGTCGCGAACCTTGGCGGCAAAGGGTCCGACGCGGTCAAGCGACGAAGCGAAGGCGATGAGACCAAAGCGGGAAACACGGCCATAGGTGGGCAGAACGCCGACAACTCCGCAGAAGCTGGCCGGCTGACGGATGGAACCGCTTGTATCCGAGCCGAGCGTGGCCACGGCCAGGTTAGACGCAACCGCTGCTGCTGAGCCGCCGCTTGAACCACCGGGAACCCGCTCCGGGTCGACGGGATTGCGTACAGGACCATAGGCGGAGTTTTCGGTGGAGGAGCCCATGGCAAACTCGTCGCAGTTGAGCTTGCCCAGCAGCACGGCGCCGGCAGCTTCGAGCTTCGAAACCACTGTGGCGTCGTAGGGAGGCCGGTAGCCTTGAAGGATCCTGGAGCCGGCTGTGGCCGGCGCACCCTGCATGACGAGAACGTCTTTGATGCCGACCGGAACGCCAGCCAATGGGGGCAGCGGATCGCCCTTGGCGGCGAGTGCGTCAACCCGCTCGGCTTGCTGAAGCGCGCGTTCTTTGGTGAGGCTGAGGTAGATGTTCAGATGGGGATTGATTTTCGCGATCCGGTCGTAATAGCGTGCGGCGAGGTCGGCAGCTTTGGTGGTTCCGGCGGAGATCCGCGCACGCAACTCTTGAATGGTTGTAGGCTTTTCCACATAGCTTTCCGATGATTTGGCTTCGCTGGACAATCGAACTTTCCCCTCTCTGGGCAGGTTTGCAAGCCCTTTTCCGCAGCCTGCTTCCAATGCGAATGCGACCCTCGCGGCCGCAGTTTTTAGTGCAAATCGATCCTACCGATCGATCACCTTCGGCACTTTGAAGAAGGCGCCATTGGTCTCCGGCGCCTCAGCCAGGACGGTGGACCGATCGAGCGATGAGCGCAATTCGTCCTGACGAAATTCAACGGGGCGCAATTCACCCCCATTGGCGTCGAACAGTTCCGTGACCTGCGCCAGGGGCGCAACGCCAGCGGTATCCAGTTCGTTCAGCTCCGCCACGTAATCCAGAATGGCGTTCAGATCGTGGAGCATGGCGCCGGTTTCTTGCGGCGTCAGCTGAAGATGCGCCAACTCGGCTACGCGAGCCACTTCTTCCTCGGTTACCTTTGCAGTCATTCTCTCTTCTTCCCCACCTCGGCCTGTTTCAAAGGGCGTTTGCAGCGGTTGAACGGCGGCAAACCCCGAAGATAGAGTATACGGCGTTTCAGGGTTTGCTCCCCGTTCACGGGAATGCGGCAAACCCTAGTCCACGGTCAGCGTCACTGTAATGCTGTGCTGTACGCCATTCGAGGTCGCATTTACCTGAATCGGATAGGTCCCCGGGGGCGTTGAGCCTGAGCCTCCGGAACCGCCGCCCGAGCCGCCACCGCCGCCAATGCCGCCGGAAACGGTGCCGCAACTGGAAATGATGAGGCAGGCTTCCGACAAAAAGAGCAGCGCAGTCACACGCAGGAACCTGCGCCGCCTCTTCCAGCCGAGTGGAAGCAAAATGAACCCGCAGAGGAGCGGAATTACGTTCCAGATGCGTGGTCCACGGGAGCGGGTGGACGTGGTGGCGCTGCCCGTTGATATGTTCACTGTCACGTTGCCGGTTACAGCCGCATTCAGAGTTTCAGATGCGGGAACGAAGGTGCAAAGGGCATTCGAAGGGAGTGTGCCGCATGCAAAGGTAAACGATCCGGAAGAGCCATTGAGCGGTGTCAGCACGACGGTATAGCTGGCGCTTTGGCCGCTGGCCACGGATTGAGTGCTGGCGCCCGATATAGCTAGCGTAAAGTCGAAGCCCATCCCCTGCAGCGTCACGAATGGACTGGCGGCCACGGTGGGGCTGGTTACAGTGAGATTTCCCGTCTGCGCTCCAGCGGTAGTGGGGGCAAATTCCACTCCGGTGGTGCAAGTTGAACCTGGCGCGAGCGTGGCCGTACAGGAATTGTTCACAAGCTGGAAGCCCGCAGGGACCGTCAGAGCAAGACTGCTGAGGGCAGTCAAAGCTCCAGTGTTAGTGATGGTTACTGTGGCGGGGCTGCTTGTCTGGCCGACCCCTGTGGTTGGGAAGTCGATCGCCGATGGGGTGACCGCGATGCCGGCCGCAACCGCTCCGGTACCGCTCAGAGGGACGGTGGCGGAGGTAGCAATCGAGGGCGAAGCTACGTTGAATGCTCCAGTTGCAGGGCCTGTGACAGTGGGAGCAAAGGCGATTCCGACCGTGCAGGTTGAGCCGGCCGCCAGGGTGGATGCGCAGGTGTTCTGCACCATGGAGAACGCGGAAGTGACCGAAAGCGCGAGCTGGCTGGCGGCGATGTTGCTGGTATTGCTGACCGTGATCGTTTGTGCCGGACTCGAAGAGCCGACGGTAACCGCGCCAAAAGCCAGTTGCGCGGGGCTGACGTTGAGGCCGGAGGCCACCTTCCCCGCCCCGTTCAGCGGCACAGAGATCGAACTCACACCAAGAGTGGCCGACGAAATTATCAATGTGGCTGTGCTGCCTCCTGCCGCGGTTGGCGAAAAGATTACCTGTACAGTGCAACTGGCGCCGCCGGTCAACACCGCGGTGCAGGTTGTGGTTCCAGTCGAAAAACTGGCGGCAGAGGCGCCAGTAATCTGGAAGCCGACATTGGCGGCAGAGGCTCCGCCGCTGTTGGTAATGGTGAGAAGGTCGGGCGTGCCGGCGACACCAACATTTTGGACGGCGAAGGTGAGGCTGACAGGGCTGACGACCAGCGTGGCGGGCTGCACGCCTGTGCCGGACAGCGATACAGTCTGCGTACGCTGGGCATCGGAAACGGTGAGCAAACCGGGCTGGATGCCTATCTGGATTGGAGCGAAGACGACCTGGATGTTACAGGCCGAGTGCCCTGCCAGTTGCGTACCGCAGTCGTTGGAGGTTTGAAAGGCCGTGCTGACAGAGACGGCGATTGAGGTCAGCGGCAGGTCACCGGTATTGGTCAACAGAACCGGGAGCGGGGCCGAAAGCTGCCCCACCGCCGTACTGGGAAACGAAACCGAGAGAGGGTTGAGGATGTCGGTTGGAGGGGCATAGCCGAAGCCGCTCAACAACGCGGTTTGGGTTCCCGCACCATCGACTATGGTCAGGGTTCCGGAAGCGGGTCCTTGCTGTGGGGGAGTAAAGACCAACTGCAATTGGCATTCTGTATTCGCCGCGAACGAGGTGACGCCGCACGAATTGCTTGCGATGGAGAAGGGCGGCGTAATGGACATGCTGGTGATGGGAATGGGTGTGGTTCCGCTGTTGGCAACCTCCGCTTGAAACAGGCCGGAGGCGGTTCCCACCACCACCGGCGGCGAAGTGGAGGTCTGGCCAGGTGTTGGGTCGAAGCTCACCGTAGCGGGGGTCAGGGTCACAGTTCCCGCAGCGGCTCCAGTGCCGACCAGCGCTACTGTCAGCTGGCCGCCGTAGACGTTGGCGTTGACGGTCATTTGGCCATTGCGGCTGCCGGTGGCGGTGGGGGTAAACGTCACCTGGATGGTGCAGGTTGCGGCGGGCGCCAAGGCCACATTCTGGCAGTTGTCCGTTTCAGCGAAGTCTCCGCTCATGACAATTGCAGTGGTCGTAAGCGGCAGGCTGCCCGTGTTCGTAAGGGTCACCGGCTGCGGGCCGCTGGTAGTCCCGAAAACCTGGCTGACAAAGGTCAATGCATCGGGGACTGTGGTGGCGGTGGTGATGGTGGCGCCCGCTGTCCAGAGCGCGGTTTGCCAGATTCCGCGCCCATAGGTGCCTGCGGTGAGCACCTGGGCGGAAGACGATACCGGGGAGGCGCTGAGCTGCTCCACCGGAGCCTCGGGGAGTCCCGTCCCAAATTTCGTCCAGCAGTAGGAGGGCAGATTCGTGCAAGAGGCAACCTGGGTGGTGAAATAAACGCCAACGTCTGTAGCCAGGTAGACAGTGCCAGCGTTCTGTGGGTCCACTACGACGCTGCTGATGGGCACCCCCGCGAGGTTGGCGGTGAAGCCCGCCCAGTGCAGGCCGCCGTCGGTCGAGCCGTAAACCGTCTGCGCAGGCACATTGTCGTTGCCAGGCCCTTCTATCGTCACGTAGACGGTTTCTCCAGTGGGGTCATGGGGATCGATAAAGATGCTTGAGATGTCCAGGGCATACGTATTGAAGGGCTTGTCGGAATTTGTGACCGGATTAAGAGTCAGATCGTTCCAGATCGGCATGGCGGTGCTTTGGGAATCGAGGGTGGCGCTGAAAATGTGACCGGGCAGAGTTTCGCCGCCGTTCAACGAGCCATACAGGCCCACATAGATGACCTCAGTATCGCTGTTGGGCGGTTGGGCGGCCATGGAACGGATGAGGGCATCTCCGCTGCACGAAACGCCCAGGGCTCCGCTATCGAGAATGGGGCTGACGGCATTTGCGCTGCTCCACGCAGTGCCGTTTGCCGGACCGCGCCAGAGGCGACAGGTTCCAATGAGCAATTGCGTTGTGTCGAGGGGGTCCACCAGAAACGGTGCGGGCGAGGGCATGGAATATCCGTCCCCATCGACGTCCGCGTCATCGACGACCGGGCTGGCGCCGAAGGAGGCAGGGCTGCATGAGCCGAGTGCCGAACAGAGATTGATGGAGACTCCATTCTGGCTGTTCACATACCAGTTTTCGATGTTTCTTGGATCGATGGCCACCGGTCCGCCGTTTCCGCTGAGAATCTGCGGCCAGTCTGCCGTAACAGCGGTGGCGGATTTCAGCCCGGCGGTACCGTTGACGCCAAGACCGGCCATCATAATGTACTGCGAGTTGCTGTTGACGGCCAGGCTCTCAACTTCCGCCAGCGAGCCCAGGCTGCCATTCATGTTCTGAAAGTGCGTGGCGTCGGTTGGCGCGCAAACCGAACCAGTCTCGCCGATCGCATCGAGGGAGCGCCATAGGCCGCTGTCGTTGCCTGCGAAAATCTCCAGGGGGTTGATGGGGCTCCAGGCCAGCGCATGCTGAAACGGGGCAACTTGAGCGCTCATGCAGGTGGTGGCGTTGGTCGTGTTGCGCCACACACAGCCCATGGCGAGGCTGCACTTCCACAGGTCGTTGTCGCCGGCCATGAGCCAGGTATCCTCGCCTTGCCCCAGAGCCGCGGGAACGGCAGCCAGAGCCAGGTTATAGTCGCCGTTGGCAATGGTAGCCGCGCCTTCGGGGGTGCTTGTCTCCAGCGCCTGGGTATTCCATTGCTGGGAAAAGGTGATGTTCTGGTTGGCGCAGGACCCGTTGGCGATGGCGCACTGGTCCTGCCACAAGCCCAGGTCCTGGTTGTATAAGTCCACCGTCCAGGCAAACGTGTCTCCTGTCTGAGGATTGACCGCAAGAGTGCCACGGAAGATGGGGCAATCGATGGAGCCGGTCTGGCCGGAGTTTGTGGGGCAGGAAAGAGGGTCGAGAGAAAGGGCCGGTTGGTCCGACATGCGTGTGAAGGTTATGCCATCAGCGGATTCGTAATAGCCGTGAAACCGCACAGCCGCGACAAAGAGTTGCCGCACCGGGTTCCAGACGACGGACGTAGCGGCATTGCCATCGGGAAGGGCGAAGGCGCTGCCGGGGCCTTGCACCACTTCATTCGGACCGTCAGTCATGGTGGCCAGGGTCCAGGTTACGCCGCTATCGGTGGAGTAGTAGAGGCCCTCGTAACTCCGGCCTTCTATCAGGGCATTGACCAGCGTGCCCTCATAAGCCTGCGAGACCGCAGCTACGACAAGTTGGGGATTCAGGCTGCTCCATGCAAAGCCGCCAAAACCTTCCCCTGTGAAACTGAACACGTTATCCGCGGTGCCGGCGATGAGGCTCCAGGAGTTTCCTCCATCGGCTGAGCGGAGGATGCCAGATCCGTAGTAGGAGTCAAGGGCGTCGTTGGGGTCACCGGTTCCAGCGAGGATGACTCCGGTGCCGCCGGGCTGGACAGTGAGGGCGCCGATGCTGATGGACACGTCCAGAACACCGCCGAGGTCCTCCAGGGTGTCTGTGAGCGGCGTGAAGACGACTTGAGCCGGGTTGGAGACGGCTGCGTTTTGTGCTGTCCACACGCCTCCGCCGGTGGTTCCGAGGTAGAGATGATTCCCGGTTGGGTCTGAAGGGTCGAGCGCAAGCGCGGAGACTCTGCCGGTCACCAGGCCAAAGGTTGGAGTAAGCACAGCTGTGGGACCGACAGGCTGCCAGGTGGCCGTCGTCTGCGATGGGGGAGCGGAGGCTGGGATTGCTGTATGTCCGACGTGGGATCGGAGCAGCGACAGAGCGCTCGATGCGCCAGGCTTCCAGCCGCGGCGGGCGAGAAAGCGCTGCGCATCGAGGACGCGCGGAGGTTGATTGAGCGCTTGCGGGGTGAGATTCGGGCTGACCCGCGTCGCTTGCGCTGAAGCTTCCTGTTGTCCTGAAATCAGCAGAATCGAGAGGATGGGCAGGCATAAATGGGTGTGCAAAAGGCTCGGACGGTTTGGCCCTCGTCCGGGATTGCTGACTCGGTTGAAACTGGCACTGCCGCTGACCTGCCGGGCAGGCCTATTGGAGACCCAATTAAAAAACCGCATAGCCGCACTCGTCCAGATTCCGGCTCCCGCCTCCCCTCTGTCACAAGTCCCAGGGGGATTGGCAGAAAACCAATCGAATAGATCATGCGAAACACGCGGTTTCCGGGTTTGGAATTTGGAAGCGATTATAGCCCGAGAATGGGAAAGCGGGATGTGCGCTATGCACGGTCAATTTTTCGGCGGTCGGGTTGGCCTCAGAAGAGCCGATCGGCTTGGGAGGCATTCGCTACCGCGCAGTTCTGACGGATGTACTCATCGGCGTCGAATTTCTTTGCTGTCGAGGCTCCGGACATGGGGCGCACCAGACCAAAAATGGGGCGGTTGAACCAGGGACGGTCGTGGCGACCGACAATCGCCCAGGCGATCCCGGCATAACCGTTGGGGTCGCGGCCGTCGAGTTGATAACGGTCGTTGAGGGTTACGGCCCACTCAAAGGCACGGGCAGGGTCTGGCGACCATTCGAGAATTTTCTTCGCCCAGTAAATGCGCATGTAGTTGTGCATCCATCCGGTCGAAACCATTTCGCGCTGAGCGGCGTTCCATAGGTCGTCGGCGGTTTCGGCGCGCTCCATTTGCGCGAGAGTATAGCGATGGGGACGGGAGTCGGCCGTGTGCTCGATGAGGGTTTTGCGAGCCCAGGGCGCGGCACACTCCCAGTTGTCGTAGTTGGGTTCGTGACGGACAAAGAGGATTGCCAGTTCGCGCCAGCCGATGAGCTGCTCGAGATACTTGTCTGCGGCGCCGGTCGTGGCCTTGCCTTCGGCTACAGCTTGTTTGACGGCGAGGGCGATGGTGATAGGACCAATGTTGCCGAAGTGGAGATAGGGCGACAGCCGGCTGGTTCCCTTCACTTCGGGATGGTTGCGCGTGGTCTCGTAGTCTTTCAGTTCCTGGTTGACGAATTCGTTGAGGCGCTTGAGTGCGGAGTGCGTACCGCCGGTAAAGTTGTCCACGGGGCCGATGGTGCGATCGAGTTTTGTGAAGCCGGCGGTGATGTCGTTGGCAAGCGAATAGGAGTCGAGTTTTCGTTTTGGCTTCCACAGATGGAGCGGCGCGATGTTCGTGGGGGCAACGAGATAGTTGGGGAGTTGGGCTTTTAGATGCGGGCGAAAGTGGTGCAGCAGGACATAGCTGCGATTGAAGACGCGCGAGGGCACAACTACATCGGCATCGACGGTCCAGTAGGGGATTTTGAGTCGCTTCGCAAGCACCTGGCGCCAGCGTTCGGGCTCGCGGCAGCGATTCTCGTCGCCGATGAGAAGCGCGGCTTCGACTTCTTCGAGGAAGGCTTCCAGGGAGTTTTCGGGGGACCGCCGCAGTACGAAGCCAACGCCGCGACTGGATGCGTCTTCGGCCACATCGCGCAGTCCCTGCTGCAGGAAGTGATAGTGGCGTAGATTGGCATTGGGGTAGTTGGGAATGATCTGGAAGTAGACGACGATCGGAAGTGTGAGCAGGTTTGCAGCTTCGATGGCTACGTCGAGTGCGGGATTGTCGACGATGCGCATGGCGCGCTGCATCCAGTAAACGACACAACGGGCTTCCTTTCGCGGGCCACCTTGACGGCGGACCTGTACGCGCGGCTGACTGGCCAGGCGAGCCAGATCTTGGGGGAGTTCGGATTCATTGGGGGATTCATCGCGAAGGATCACAGGATGTGGAGATGTTTCAGCTTGCAGGCTGGATTCTTATTCGGATTTGCGGAGGTTGAAGCGGATCGCGGTGAGTTTGTCGGAGACAGACGCCACCTTGGTGTCCATCATTCCATTGGCGCGGAGCAGCGCGCGGATCGCGGATTCGTTAAGCGGATGGCCGGGGCCTTTGGGGTACACGAACCAGATCGGAATGCCTTGCAGCAGCTGCTTCAATACCTTATTGAACGCCGCGTGAAGGGACTCGGGAGTATCGACACAGGCCACGATGAGATCGGCGTTCGTGGTCGCGAGTTGCGCAGCTTCGGCCAGGGCGGAGATGAGGTTTTCATCGTCGATGTTGCCGATGGTGCGAACAACGGTGCTGCTGGCGATGCCGAGTTTTTTCGAGAGAGAAGTGGGTGGGCTGGTGATGACTGCGGCCCATTTTTCGGCGACGAGCGAACCGAGAATCAGCTCCACTTTTTCATCGCCGGCCTTGAAGCAGAGACGGTCGGAGGTCACTCTTACTTGCTGGAGCTGGCTGAACGGGATGCGCTTGCGAATGCCGCCACGCAGGATGATTTCACTGGTCTCGAGCAGGGCCTTCACCTCGGTGACTTCTCCCGCCCAATCGCATGTACAAATAGCTTCACGCCCCATTGCGATGCCCTCCTGTGATCGGCCGAGTGGAGCAAAAAGGGCCGCCCGATTGGGCAGCCCCTCTGCGCTTCACTTTTTCACTCATTCACTTCTTCACTGCTTTCCTACCACCGTCCCCAGGCGCGGCTGATGTAGTCGGCCAGCGTCATGCTGATGAGGGTGACGAAGGTGAAGATGCCTGCGATTACCGTGAGCTTGGTCAGCTTTGAACTGTACTTCACGTGCATGAAGAACAGCACCACGATCACCGCCTTGATGCAGGCAATTAAGATCGCAGCAATGGGATTGAAGATGCCCATTTCCACATAGGACGCACCGACGGTGAGGGCGGTAAACACCAGCAGCGCGCCAAAGACGATCAAGTAAATCACGGGGCTGACAACGTGATGCTGCGATTCTTCCATTTCTTTTTGATCGGTCATGCCATTTGTCCTCTACGTGTTTGCATGTCTGCTGATCAAATACAGCAGCGGGAACAGGAATATCCAGACGATGTCGACGAAGTGCCAGTACAAGCCGAAGTTTTCGACGAAGGTGACATGCCCGGCGGTGTATGCGCCGGCTTGCGCTCGGAAGATCATGAATCCCAGAATCGCGATACCGATGATCATGTGCAGTGCGTGCATGCCGGTCATCGCGAAGTAGAGCGAGAAGTAAACTTCAGTGTGGCGCGCCATGTCGAGGGGCAACGGCTTGTCGCCCGCCTTTACGGCTGCTTCATCCGTGTCCGGGTTGAGAAACGAATTCAGGCTGTAATGGAAACCGGGAACGTGGTGCTTTTCAATCTTTTCTTTGTACTCGATAGTCTTGATGCCCAAGAAGCCGATACCGAGTATGAAGGTGAGGACGAGGCAGAGCACCAGCCCCTGCTTTTTGCGTGTTTCCGCGCACCACACGCCCATGGCCATCGTAAAGCTGGAGGAGATCAGCAGCAGCGTGTTCAGCGTGCCCCAGAAAATGTCCAACTGGTGCGATGCGGCGACAAACGCCGGGTAATACCAGTTGCGATAGATGAGATAGGCGGTGAAGAGCCCGCCGAAGAACATGACTTCAGTGAGCAGGAAGAGCCACATGGCAAAGCCGGCAGCGTCGGCCTGCTGCTCCACGTTCTCAAAATGGTGGCGCAGATAGGCCGGGTGCTCTTCGTGACCGTGTTCGGGCGCGTCGTGTGGGCTGTGGGCAATGGCTGTGCTATCCGACACTGGCTACCTCTTTTTCCTTTTGGTTTTCCAGCCATTCATAGTCGTAGGCTTCGTGGTCCATGATGGGAGTCACAAGGAAGTTCTCAGTCAACGGCGGGGACTGTGTTTGCCACTCGAGGCCCGTAGCCTGCCAGGGATTGTTGCCCGCAATCTCACCGTACTTCAGCGACCAGGTCAGGTAGAGAATCGGGAGCAGGTATCCCACGCCCAGAATCGTTGCGCCGGCCGTGGAGAAGACATTGAGCACCTGGAACTCCGGTGGGTACGATGCATAGCGGCGCGGCATGCCGAGCGTGCCGAGAATGAATTGCGGGAAGAAGGTGAAGTTGAAGCCGATGAACGTGACCACGGCTGCCAACTGCGAAATCTTCTCCGGATACATGCGGCCGGTCATCTTGGGCCACCAGAAGTGAATGCCGGCAAGGAACGCCATCAACATTCCACCCACCATGACGAAGTGGAAGTGCGCCACGATGAAGTAGGTTTCGGTCAGATGGATGTCTGTTCCTGAAGTCCCGAGGAAGACGCCGGTGAGTCCGCCGATGGTGAACAGGCCCATGAAGCCGAAGGTGTAAAGCATCGGCGTTTCAAAGGTGATGGAGCCCTTGTAGAGGGTGAATGTCCAGTTGAAAATCTTGATGGCCGAAGGCACCGCAACCAGCATGGTGAGCAGCGAGAAGACCAGCACGGCGTAATTCGAAATGCCCATGATGAACATGTGATGGGCCCAGACGAAGAAGCCGAATACGGCGATGGCCACTGAGGAGAACGCTACTGCCGTATAGCCGAAGACTCGCTTGCGGCTAAAGGTTGAAATCGTTTCGGAGATAACTCCCATGCCGGGCAAAATCATGATGTAGACAGCGGGGTGTGAGTAGAACCAGAACAGGTGCTGGAAGAGAAGCGGATCGCCGCCCTTGGTGGGGTCGAAGACGCCGATGCCGATGGTGCGCTCAAGCGCAACGAGCACGATGGCGATGGCCACAACCGGTGTGCCAAGCACCATGAGGATGCTGGCGGCGTAATGGGCCCACACGAAGAGTGGCATGCGGAACCAGGTCATCCCTGGGCAGCGCATCTTGTGAATGGTCACAATGAAATTGAGGCCGGTAAAGATGGAACTGAATCCCGCGATGAATACCGCCAGGCCGGTTGTGAGCACGTTGGTGTTCACGTAATGCGTCGACAGCGGAGTGGTGAAGGTCCAGCCCGTATCCACGCCGCCCGTTGCCATGGTGTAGATGGCGAGGATTCCGCCGGCAACATACAGGTACCAACTGAGCAGGTTGACCTTGGGCAGCGCGAGATCTTTGGCTCCGAGCATCAGCGGGATCAGGAAATTGCCGAGCGTGGCCGGCACGGATGGCACCAGGAAGAAGAAAACCATGATGACGCCATGCATGGTGAACACCTTGTTATAGGTGTCGGTAGCCATCAAATCGGTCTGCGGCGTCAGCAGTTCCAGGCGGATCAGGCCCGCCAGCGCTCCGCCAATAAAGAAGAAGAAGGTCAGCGAGATGAGATAGAGAACGGCAATCCGCTTGTGATCGCCTGTCAACAGCCAGCTGAGAAGTCCGTTCTCCTTGGTGAGAAAATTCACCTTGGGAATTCTGGCCGTGGATTGGTCGGGGAGACTGACGATAGTGGCGCTCATGGCTTCACCATTCCTTGTGGGGCGGTTCCAGGCGGCGCGGCCTTTGGCCCGGCGGTTCCGGATGCCGCCGGCGCAGCCTTGCCTTCGCCTTCCGGAAGCATGTCGGTCGTGTTCGTTATCTGCTGAATGCGGTAGTCGGAATTGAGATTCTTGATGTATTCAACCAGCGCGATGACGCCCTCTTCACTAACCTGTCCCTGATAAGTCGGCATGATGGGCGCATAGCCCTGGGTGATGTGCTGCGACGGATTCAGGATCGACTCGCGCAGGTAAGCGTCGTCGGCCAGAACGGTGCCGCCACTCGATAGAGCCAGCTTGGACCCGTAGACATTTGCCAGGCTTGGTCCGCGCGCATCGGGCCGGGTGTTGTGGCAGGCGGCGCAGCTGAGGCTTGCAAAAAGCCGCTCTCCATTTTGCGCCAGCGACATGCCGCTGGTGGATTCGGCCAGCCACTTCTTGTAGTCGTCCGGCGTCAATACCACGATGTCGCCGATCATCTGCGAGTGATTGGTGCCGCAATATTGCGTGCAGAAGAGATGGAATGTTCCCGTCTGAGTGGCTTCAAACCAGACGGAGGTGTAGCGGCCGGGAATGGCCTCGCGCTTTACGCGGAAGGCGGGAATAGAAAAGCTGTGAAAGACATCTTGCGAAATGAGCGTCAACTGGATGGGCTTGCCGATGGGAATGTGCAGCGAATTGATCTCATGCTGGCCGCCGGGATGCTCAGCCTTCCACATCCACTGCTTGCCGACCACGTAGATGTTCATCGCGTTGGCCGGCGGTGTGTAGACGCGGAAATAAATCAGCGCGCCCCACACAAACATCACCAGGAAGAGGCCCAGCGGGATGATGGTCCATGTGGCCTCAAGCAACGTGGAGCCTTCAATCTGCACCGCAACCGGATGGCGCTCCTTGCTGTAGAGAATGCAGAAGCTCGTGACCAGCAGGACGACGATCGTGAGGCCGATGAGGCTCACCAGCACCATGAAGAAGAGAAGCGCGTCCATTTGAGGCGCAATCTTGCTGGCCTCCGGCGGAAACAGCGCGAAGTTCGTCATCCACTTGACGAGAAACTGCCAGATTACTGGACTAATGTGATCCATTCCGTTATCCGTTCACCTTTGTTCCTGTCCCGCTTGTTCTGTTGGTCCTGTTGGTTCCGTTTCCATCTGTTCCGTCGTCGGCCCTGCTGTCGCGGCGAAACATCACCAGCATGAATCCGCCCAGCGTGAATAAAGTGACCAGCCCGCCCAACTGCACCACGCGCGCAACGATAAGCGAGTGCTTGTTGGTCTGAGGATCGTAGTGGTAGCAGTACGTGAGAATGTTGTCCACTGGCGATCCGATGCGATTGGCCGAAGCTTCCACCAGTCCCAGGCGCAGGTCCTTGGGTGAATACTCGACACCCATGTAGTACTGCGCCAGCTTGCCCTCGGGCGTCACAATCTGAATCGAGCTGGCGTGCGCAAATTGTGTCAGAGTCCCGTTTGGCGCAGGAATCTTGACGTAACCAAAACCGACGGCCTTGGTGAGCGTGTCGATGTTAGCCTGCGTTCCGGTGAGAAAATGCCAGCCTGCGGCGGATTCCGGATGACCGTAGCGCTTCACGTAACTGCGCTTCTTGGCGGCGGCCAGATCGGTTCCCTCGGTGGGGTCGATGCTTACGACAATGACATCGAAATCCTTGCCGGGAACGAAGTTGACCATCTGCAATGCGCCGGTGAGGCCGTTCAATTCTTCAGAGCAAAGCATGGGGCACTGATAGTAAACCAGCGCGAGAATTGCAGGCCGCTTGCCGAAGTAATCGCCGAGTTGAACCTGCTTGCCTGCATCGTCAGTGAAGGTGAGCGAGAGCGGCAACTGCGCGTTCAGATTCTGCGCGATGCCTACGCCTTTCAGAATCGCCGGTGGCTTGTCGTTGGCCGGGCCCATCTGCTTTTCGTCGTAGCGCGAGACCTGCGCGATGAGAGAAGGGACGGGCAACGCGGCGCACAATACGACTGCGAACCCCGCGGCTTTCAGCGTGCCCGTCCAGCTTCTCCGCATTGTTATTCCACTCTGCATTTGTTCCCGATTTCTTCTGCGCCGATTGAACTGCATCGGCCTTGTTTCTGTGCTCATCAAGACTTACTTCTGTGCGCCTTCGCGTTTTGCTTCAACGGCCTGTGCCAGCGCCTGGTCGTGCTCGTAGCCTGTCCGTGCAAACCCATTCGTCAAAGGCGGAGCCACTGTCGGCTTCGCATCCCCTGTGAGAAGCGGCGCCTGTTCGACCGCGGGTGCTACCGGCAATCCACGCTGCGCAATCAACTCCATGGCCTTGTCGATTGGGATCCTTATTTTGCCCTGCGATTTGTCGACCCAGCTGTAGTTATTCAGCAGCAAGTCTTCCTTCGTGTGCATGTCCGCAATTTCCTGGTAGCCATCGTCGAGTTGCAGGCGCGGCGTGGGAAACTGCTGTGTAAGTTCGGCTACCTTGTTTTGCATCGCCGGGTTGTTAGGCAGGTTGCCGAGCTGGCGAATATCGATCGCCTTATCCCCCGACTGGTGCCATTTGTCGTTGGGCCCGTCGTGCTTGTCCATGTGGGCGTTGATGATCTTGCCGATGCCATAACAAAGCACCGCGGTCACCACCACAAAGATGCCGAGCGAGGCGAGAAAGACTACGATGCCCGTGACGCGGACGTCGCTCTGCTCGTAGCCCGCGGACGCGTCCACTTCGTCCGGTCCGTGCGAGCCGAGTTCGATTTCGTTCCCGGGTTGATCTTCGTCGTGGTTATGCGTGGGCATGTTCTGGCTCCAGAATTTCCGCGAGGTGCGGGTCGTTGGTCTGCACCAGCGGCCGCGACTTCAAACGCGTGCAATAAAAGGCCACCCAGAAGGCGACCATGGCCACCGGTACGGCCACATATTCGAGAATCCCCCAGCTGAAGTGGAGATTGCGCGCGGCATCTTTGAAATTCGGCTCGATGAGCCAGAACAGATCGAATGCCTTGGCAAACAGCATCCATGCGCACACCCACATGAGGCGCTTCTTGTTGCGCTTGATGTCGCGCGACAAAAGCAGCGAGAACGGAATCAGCCAATGGAAGATAAAGTCGAGAGTAATGATGACGCCCCAGCCGCCACGAATGCGATCCAGGTACCAGGGAATTTCTTCCGGCAGGTTCCCCGACCAGATGATCAGGAACTGCGAGAAGGCGAGGTAGATGTTCAGCATGACGAACGCGAAGGTGAACTTGCCCAGGTCGTGCTGCTCGGTCTGGCGCAGGATAGTCTTGAACGGCTCGCCTTGCGACAGCACGAGCGAGACGATGATTCCGAGCGCCAGCACTGAGTAGCCTTGGCCGACGAGGAAGAGCAAGCCGTAGACCGACGAGTACCAGGTGGGGTCGAGCGACATGACCCAGTAGATAACACAAGCGGTCATGGTGAGCGAGTAGACGAGGATGCCGGGGCCGCTGATGTTCTCGAATTTCTTGATCCACATCGGCGTGTTGGCGGGCGAGTCTTTGTCACGCTCCAGGCCCAGCCGGTTCAGCTTCCACATGTAGAAGGTCCAGACTACAAAGCAGAAGACACCCACCAGGATGAACATCTCGGGATTCAACATTGGGCGTTTGAACGTAATGGCGTGTGCCTGAACCTCATTGATGAAACCGGATTTGAGCGCGGCGGCGACATCGCCGGGGTTGGAGCCATCGACCTGCGCCCAGAGGTAAAGCTTCTTCATCCAGATGACGATGACCAGCCAATATACGAAGACGACCGGTAGCGTGCGGCTCATGGCTTCGAGAGGCCGGCGCAGCAGCAAGCCCCACTTGCCGCCGGTGACATATTGGACCATGAGCAGAGCCAGTCCGCCAACGGCCCAGCCGAAGGTGAGCACCAGACCGAGCAGCCATGCGCGCAGAAAGTGAGTCCACCCGAGCCCGTCTTCGGCCTGGCCAAGGAAGGCGAGCCCGGCCGCAATCACCGCGAAGACAATCGCGACGATCACTGCTCTTGTCTTCCAGACGTCGACAAATGCCGGGGCACTTAAATCGGCGGGAAGCGTTTTGGCGTGTTGTAGATCGTGAGCCATTCGTCCTGAGTCCTTACTGCGCGGCCGCTGGGGCCGGTTTGCTTACGGGAATCTTGATTGCGGGGTCAGCTGGATTGGCCGGAGCCATGCCCGGTGTTCCTTCTTTGGCTATCGGCGGATACGCCTGAACTGCTGTGCCGGGAAGCGGCCATGGAGTAGCAAAGCCTTCGGGCAGATTCTTCTCCTTGGCGATTTCCTTGAGGTCCTTCACTTGCACGCCTGACGGCACATCGCTCTGCGTCGCGGCCTGGCTCAACTGCAGGGCCCGGATGTACGCGGCGACTGCCCAGCGATCCTCAGGAACCAACTGCGCTGAATAGTCGGGCATAGCGCCGTAGCCGTGCGTCATGACGTAGAAATAATGCGAAAGCGGCTGCGCCGTGCGTACCTGATCGTGCAGGTTGGCGGCAGGCTTGTAGCCGCGATCGACGATTGCACCGAGGCCATTGCCTACACGCGAATGGCACGGCGTGCAGTAGACATTGAAGCGTTCCTGGCCGCGCTTGAGGACTTCGAGAGTGACCGGGAAAGGCAATACGTTCATCTCTTCGCGATAGCCGTTGGCGCCCTGCACTACGCCGGTGTAGAAGTAGCTGTCTTCGCGCAACTGGCCGCGGGCCACGGTGTTGACGACCTGCGGACGCGCGCCGCGATGATCGGCAAACATCTCGGAGCCGCGCTGCGGGATGAGCTTGGGCTGATTCTGCATGTCCTGGCGGCAGCCAGCGATCAGAAAAAGTGCTGCGAAACTGGACGCTGTGAGAACACGCACTATTGTCCTTTGTGGTCTCCCACCCTTTCCGCGAAAAAATGCGGAAAGGATGGGGCACCCGGCTTTTTGGGCTGGTGGCTGAGAGCTGAAAGCTGAAAGCTGCTTGCGCATCAGTACTCCACCTCCACCACGGACGTGGGCTGGAAGCTGGTGAGATAGGCGCGGGTTTCCACCAGGTCGAACTTGGGGTCCAGCGCTTCAAGACATAGAAAGAACTTGTCCGTTGTTGCGCCGTTGCGGAAGTTGGGCGCGTTGAACAGCGGGTGATAGAGCGACGGCAGGCCGTTGAGCGCCAGCATGCCGAAGGCGGCCGAAAGGCCTGCCCAAAGAATCGTCCACTCGTAGGCCGGCACAATGAAGGCAGGCCATGAATAAGTGGGGCGGCCGGCGATATTCAATGGATACGCCAGCACCGAGATCCATGTCTCGAGCGAGAACATGGCGGCGAGGCCCATGAGTCCGCCAACCAGCGTGATCAGTGGCACCTTGTTGCGATGGAAGCCGATGGCCTCCGCAGCTTCTTCAACGG
>Ga0182013_10002883_pt1 | contig 22014 bp, 21 predicted proteins | sample 612S2MmetaG_FD_120487 | JGI IMG/M metagenome (GOLD analysis project Ga0182013, IMG submission 120487) | Permafrost microbial communities from Stordalen Mire, Sweden - 612S2M metaG | ecosystem: Environmental > Terrestrial > Soil > Wetlands > Permafrost | place: Sweden: Stordalen | collected... | reverse complement strand
GTCATGCTGAGCTGACGCAGCCATTTGCCAACAGTCTGCTCGCACACCGTCACCGACCAACGCGTGGCGATCTCCTCGCGCAGATCGACACAGCGCCAGCGCACCACCTTATGTCGATCCGGATCTGGCCCGTTGACCACGATGGCTTTCAGTTCTTCCATCTGCCCGTCTGTCAGACATGGCGGACGTCCTGAACCGGTCCGCGACCAAAGCCCCGCCAGACCTTCGGCATTGTAGCGATGAACCCAGTCACGCAATGTCTGCCGGGTCATCCCGTTGATGGTAGCCGCAACCGTGCGAGAGTGCCCTTCCAGCAGAAGGGCGATCGCCAGAAGGCGGCGTACCACGGTGCCGTCCTCGATCCTGGCAGCGTGGGCGCGAAGCTCCGAAGCCGTCAGGTCGGCACGGGTGATGTCAATTGGCTGGCCCATGAAGAGAGGTCTCCTGTGCGAATCGGGTCCCCTCGCAAAGAAGCGACGTCAAACTGATTCGAGAAGCCCCCGAGAGTCAGGGGTTAAGCGGGCTGGTATAAATGCGCCCATTCGTGAATTGTTCGGCCAAGCCCAGAAGTGGGTCGCGCGGTTACGCCGACGGCGACGGCGCGAAAGGCTGCCATCGAGATCGACCTGTTCGTGGGAAGGATGATATGATGACTGACCTTTCCCGTAATGCGGCGCAGGCCAGCCCCACCTATAGTGGCAACATCCCCTGCCGATCCCCGGGACGTCCGCCATCCGCGGTCGCCTTTACCTCCCCATCAGCGAAGCGCAGCCGCATCCGCGTGCCCGGTTTCATCCCAGCGGCCTGGGTGATCGGCGTCCCCGACGGGTCGGTGACCAAGGCATAGCCTCGAGCCAATACCGCCAGCGGCGAAACCGACTCCAGCCGGGCGGCGGTGCCTTCCAGCCGAGCCCTCGCCTCCCGCAGCGACCCGCGCAGTGGGCCATCGGTCAGGCGAACCAGCACGCGGCCGGCACGCTGGTGCACGGCGCCGACGGCCTGGCGCAGGCCCGACAGCAGGCGTTGCTCGGCCAGACTCAAAGCGTGGCGGCGCACGGCGACCAGCCCAGGAAGGGCGAGGATCAGTCGGTCGCCGCGGTCTCGGACGCGGCCGCGGGCGGCCAGGATCATCGCGGGTAGGTCAGGCAGCCGGTTGCCGTAGGACGCCAGCGCGGCGCGCCGCCGCTCCAGCAGATTGGGCAGCGCCAGGATCAGGCGGTCGCCGCGGTCGTCCAGGCGCTGCCGCGCGGTGCCCAACAAAGACGGCAAATCGGGCAGGCCGCGTTCGGCGCGCACCAGCCGCAGCCGCCGGTCGCGGGTAACGGAGGCCAGCGCGGAGGCCAGCCGAGCAGCTTTTTGGGCCAGGTCGGCCAGCAAATCGGCGCGCGCCGGGATCGCCATTTCGGCGGCGGCGGTCGGCGTGGGGGCACGGCGGTCGGAGACGAAGTCGATCAGGGTCGTGTCCGTCTCGTGGCCGACGGCGGAGATCAGCGGAATGCGGCAGGCGGCGGCGGCGCGGAGGACGATTTCCTCGTTGAACGCCATCAGGTCTTCCAGGCTGCCGCCGCCGCGGGCGACGATCAGCACGTCGGGGCGCAAGCCCCCCGTGAGCGCGTCGAAACCGGAGATGGCGGCGGCGATCTGCTCGGCGGCGCCCTCGCCCTGGACGGCGACGGGCCAGACCAGAATGCGGCGAGGAAACCGGCGCAGGATCGTGGTGCGGATGTCCTGGATCACCGCGCCGCGCTCGCTGGTGATCACGCCGATGACCTCGGGCAGCACGGGGAACGGGCGTTTGCGGTCGGCGTCGAACAGGCCCTCGGCGGCGAGGCGCACACGCAGCATCTCGATCCGCGCCAGCAACGCCCCGGCGCCGGCGTATTCCATGCGCTCGACGATCATCTGGTAAGAGGAACGTTCGCCGTAAGCGGAAATGCGGCCGGTGGCGATCACCTCGACGCCGTTCTCCGGCAACAGGCCGAGGCGGGAGATCGCGTTCTTCCAGACGATGCCAGAGAGTTTGGCGGACTCGTCCTTCAGCGAGAAATAGATGTGACCGGACGGGTAACGCTTCATCTCGGTGATTTCGCCGCGCACCCGGACGCGGCCGAATTCGCCTTCCAGCGTGCGTTTGATCGCACCGGAAATTTCCGAGACGGTGAACTCGGGCAGGTTGCTCGGGTTAAGCGGTCGAGGCCCAGGGGGGAGACCAGGGGGGAGTTCGTCCATGAGCGGAAGCCTATGCTACACGGCGCGGCGACGGAACCGGGGGTGCGGGCGATGCGGGTGTTGGTGATCGGATCGGGCGGCCGCGAACATGCCCTCTGTTGGGCCATCGCCGCCAGTCCACTGCTGGAGAAATTGTGGTGCGCGCCGGGCAATCCCGGGATCGCTTCGGTGGCCGAGTGCGTGCCGATCGGGGTGATGGATTTTCCCGAGCTGGTGGCTTTCGCGGTCGCCAACAAGGTTGACCTGGTTGTGCCGGGTCCCGAGGCGCCCCTGGTCGCCGGCATCACCGATGCGATGCAGGCCGCGGGCATCGCCTGCTGCGGGCCGAGCATGGCGGCGGCGCAACTGGAAGGCAGCAAGACCTTCACCAAGGAAATCGCCGACGCCGCCGGCGTGCCGACCGCCAAATGGGAACGGTTCGAGGACGCCGAAGCCGCGCGCGAATTTGTCCGCCGCCGCGGCGTGCCGATCGTCATCAAGGCCGACGGGCTCGCGGCCGGCAAAGGCGTGGTCGTGGCCACCACCGAGTTCGAAGCGCTGACCGCGATCGATGCGATAATGGAACGTCGCGCCTTTGGTGAGGCAGGCGCTTCGGTCGTGATCGAGGAATTCCTGGTCGGTGAGGAAGTATCGCTTTTCGCGCTGTGCGACGGTCGGTCAGCCGTGCTGCTGGGCTCCGCGCAAGATCACAAGCGGGTTGGCGACGGCGATGTTGGGCCGAACACCGGAGGGATGGGGGCTTACGCGCCAGTGCCGGCGTTCCCTCCGGCGGCGGAGCGGGATGCGTTCGAGCGCGTCGTGCTGCCCGTGCTGGCCGAAATGGAAGCGCGTGGTACCCCATTTCGTGGCGTGTTGTTCGCCGGGCTCATGCTGACCGTCGACGGACCGAAGCTGATCGAGTTCAACGTGCGGTTCGGCGATCCCGAGTGCCAGGTTTTGCTCAGCCGGTTGCGCTCCGATCTGTTACCGGCGTTACAGGCGGTATGCGACGGCGAACTCGCGCATTTCGACGTGCGGTTGTTCGATACGGCGGCGATCGCGGTGGTGTTGGCGGCACGGGGTTACCCCGAGGCACCGGAACGCGGCGGGGCCATCAGGGGTCTGGAGCAAGCGGCGGAGGTGGCGGACGCGCGGGTGTTCCACGCGGGAACCGAACAAGACGTCGATGGAACGATCCGGGCGGCGGGGGGACGCGTGCTGACGGTGTGCGCCACGGGGAATACGCTGACGGCGGCTCGGGATAGGGCGTACGAGGCAGTGGACCGGATCGACTGGCCGACCGGGTTTTGCCGGCGGGATATTGGGTGGCGGGCACTAAGTTAGTGTAAGGTCGTCGGATGGCATCAAGTGAGGTGTATGTCTGCTGGTCGGCCGAACATGCCGTTACTTTCTGGGTCAGGCCGCGGCCTGGTCTTTCGCGTATTGCAAGGAACCCGGTGTGGTCAACGTTTCACCCGTTTCCAGCAGCGTTTCAGGCCGGACAACACCACCATCCAGCCGCCGTATGGTTGCGGATTGGCATCCTCGCGCAGTTGATCGTGGGTGACGCGCAGGCGGCGGGATTCTCCGATGGCCTCGATTTCCCAGGTAACGTGGGAAGTGCCTTCGGCTTTGACCTCCTCGCCCCACAGCGCTTGGAAACTTTGCACCAGACGACGCGACGGGTCGATTTCAAGGTTTTCGCCTTCGAAGATCGGCGAGCCTCACCCGGTCGCCGCATAGCGAAAGCCGGGCGTCCAGTCTGAGGGGAAGACCGCGCCAAAAGTGGATTTACGCCGCAAGTCCGGGTTGGTGATCGCTTCCCAGAACCGTTCCGGTGTCTTTTCGCCTCATGCAACCGATCTGAGGGGAAAGGCGGCGAGGGCGACCACTCCGCCAGTAAGAGTCTCCAGGTTCGGAGAGGCATGGCGTCGGTTGGTCGGCTGGCACTCCTGTGCGGGCGCCTTGGCAAAAAAGCAAACGCCGGCGTTTGACGAACGAAGTCGTCGCGTCATGATTTTCCAGATGATGCCCGGTTTCCGCGACACTCATTTCTGAGAATGCGAAAGCAAAAACCGGGTGGCTTGTGAATGTTCGATGGCTTTAGGTGTGTCGAATTGCCACGGATGGAAAACAAATGACAAACGCCTCACAAAACGAGCCCGTTGCCGTATGCGAAACCCTGCTCCCCAACCTTCAGATTTGGGAGCCGGAGGCGATCCAATGGGAACTCGACCGCCCGCAAGGCTGCAAGCTGACCCTGCCACAAGGTGACTGGAACACGCCAGGTGTGCCATTCACTTACGCGTTTTTCATGCCTGATGGCGTATGGTTTCCACCGCACGCCCACCCGAGCGATGCCCGCGTCGTTGTGATCAAGGGCAACTTGCTTCTCGGTCAGGGCTCCACCATGGACACCGCCGCGGTTCGAATACTTGGACCTGGATCCACGGCCTTTCGTGCCCGCCAATCTTGCACATTATGAGGGCTCGAAGGGTGAGACAATTATCATCGGATCGGCGGTCCATCCATGGGGCACAAATTTCGTGGAGGGGTAACGCCCGGCTTCTCGACGCCGATTCGTTAAAGCCGCGCCCGCCCTCATACTGCAAGGGGTGCGGGCGCGGCCGCGAGGGGTCAGGAAGACTCCCCGTGCGGGATATCCGCGCCATGACGCCGCCGATCCGGGAGCATGGGAACCCCGAAAGCCGCTTCCAACTCGACATGGGAGTCTGGCTGCCCATCGACCGATATCAAATGGCCCCTGGCGACACGACTGTTGGAGCTAAGGGCCCGTCCGGCAACAAACGAATCGAATTGGCACCCGTATCGAGTCGGGCACACAGGCTTTGGTCGGCCGCCAGAGCGTTTGATTCCTGACGGATCCTAAGCCATGACCGGCGGACGGCGCGGGTCGGCCGATGCCCCGGGCGAGCCGGATCACGAGCGGGCAACACAACGGGAGAAGGGGGTCGATCACCGGTGACGATGGCCGGCCCACGCCTGGCGCGTGGCCTGACGAGCCGACGGTATGGTGGGCCCGGATCGCGGCGGGGCAGGCGCGACCCCTGGCGCTCAGGTCATGCGCGTTGAACGCCGGTGAACAAAATCAAACCTTTCATCATGTTCGTCAGATCCCCGCGATAAGCCACGGGCTGGTAGTACAGACCCAACGGCATCGCCGGTGCATCGACAAACGCCTGGCGCTGCATGTCGGCGGCCAGCGACTTCTGTGACGCCATGTCGGTCGCGTGCAGCCATTGGTCGCGCAGCGCCTCCAGCTTCGGCGCGTCCGGCCAGCCGAACCAGGCGTTCTTGCCGTTGCCGCGCAGCACCGCGTTGCCGGCGGGATTGTCCCAGTCCAGCCCGCCCCACATGGAGCCGAAGATGTTCCAGCCGCCCTCGGCGGGCGACTGGCGGCGCGTGATGCGCTGCACGACGGTGCCCCAATCGGTGGAGACGTAATCGACGTTCAGGCCGATCTTGGACAGCACGTCCGCGCCGACCTCACAGATCGCGGTGATGCGCGGCACGTCGGCGGCGCCGAGGAACACGACCTTCTCGCCGTTGTAGCCGGCTGCCATGACCTCTTTACGCAATGCCGCGAAGTTGGGATTGGGACTGAAGTTTTCCATTCCCGCCTCAGACGCGTAGGCCGAACTCGGCGCGAAGAAACCGACATGGTCGTTGATCACGTCAGGCCCGGCTTCGCCAGCGACGGCGGTCATGAACTCCTTCTGGTTCACCGCGCGCAACGCGGCGCGGCGGATCGCCGGATTATCGAATGGCGGATACAACTGGTTGAAGCGCAGCACGCCGATCAGGCCGGTGGTTTCCATGACCTCGACCCGCAGGTTGCGGTCGGCCTTCAACGACGGCACCAGATCCATCACCGGTTGCTCGACCCAATCGACCTCGCCGTTGCGCAAGGCGGCGGCCTGAGTGGATGGGTCAGGCGTGGTGATCCACTCGACACGCTCGAAGTTGGCGATGCGCGGGCCGGCGCAAAAACTGGCCACGCCCTCGCGCGGCACGTATTTGTCGAATTTCGCATAGGCGTTGTGGGCGCCTGAGACTCTCTCGTCGGGGAGGAAGCGGAACGGGCCGCTGCCGACCATCTCATTCAACAGCGTGGTGGCCGGAGTCAGAGCCAGCCGCTCCGGCATGATCGCCGCCATCTGGTTGGTCGGTTTCGCCAAAGCCTGAGGCAACAGCGGGAACGAACGGTTCAGCCGGAACACGATCTGCTGATCCGACGGCGCGCTCAACTCATCCGTCGCGCCCATCAGCGCCTGGGCGAAGGGATCCTTGGCGGCCCAACGGCGCAGGCTGGCGACGACGTCTCGGCCGAGCACCGGCGTGCCGTCATGAAACAGCAAGCCGTCGCGCAGCGTCAGTGTCCACACCTTCTGATCGACATCGACGGTATGGCCGGCGAGCATCTGGTATTGCGCCGTGCCATTCGCGTCCAAAGCGAATAGCGTGTCGAACACCATCATGACGTGATTGCGCGTGACGAAGGCGCTGACCAGCGGGTCGAGCAACGCCAGATCCGCGTAAGGAACGAATTTCAGCGTGGTGGCGGAGGCGGCTCGCACAATCGATGGGCGGCCGATGCCGCTTAGCAAGGCAGAGGCGGCGGCGCGCCCAACGAACTGGCGTCTCTTCATACTCATCCACTCCGGCGATGGTTGATCGACGAGGTTGGATGAGCAAAAGTCAGGCCAGGCTGTCGTGGTCCTCCGTGACGACGGCGGGATCAGACGGCCCATTCCGCTAACGACAACCGCTTTACCATTTCAAACCATTTCGGAATGGAGCGGGTCAGACCCGCATCGGCATCAGCACGTACAGCCCGCTGGCGTCCGCCGCGTCCTGCACCACGGTGGGCGCCGCGCCGTCTGAGAAGCGGAATTCCACCTGCTCCCCGATCTGATCGGTGATGTCGTTCAAGTACCGCGCCTGGAACCCGATCTCCAACGGACCTGAGTCGTAGGTCACGCGGCCGCCGTCGAGTTCCTCGCTGGCGGTGCCCTGCTCCGGGCTGGAGGCGGACAGCACCAACAGATCGCGCGCCAGGGTCAACTTGACGGGCCGCGAGCGCTCGGCCGAGATCGCCGCGACGCGGGCCACGGCATCGGCGAAGTCTTTCTTGCCGACCCGCAGAACCTTGTCGTTGCCGCGCGGGATAACGCGCTCGTATTCCGGGAAGGTGCCGTCGATCAGCTTGCTGGTCAGCAACACGTTATCGGCGCGGAACTGGATGCGGGTGTCGGACAGCGCGACCTCGACGTTGCCGGTCACCTCGTCCAGCAGTTTCCGCAGTTCGTTGACCGTCTTGCGGGGGATGATGACGCCGGGCATCGAGCCAGCGCCCTCGGGCAACGGCTCCTCCACCCGGGCGAGGCGATGCCCGTCGGTGGCCACCGCGCGCAGCACCTTGGTGCCGTCGCTGTCGGCGGCGTGGAGATAAATGCCGTTGAGGTAGTAGCGGGTTTCCTCGGTGCTGATGGCGAAGCGCGTGCGATCGATCAAACCTCGGAGAGTTTGGGCCGAGAGGTTGAAGCGGTGCGGCAGCGTGCCGGCGGTCATGGCCGGAAAGTCCTCGACCGGGAGGACCACGAGGCTGGTCGCGTAACGGCCCGCGCGCAACGCGAGTTGGGCGTCACCGCCCGGATGATCCAGTTCGACCTCGGCGCCGTCAGGCAGGCGGCGGACGATCTCGTACAGCGTCGCGGCGGGCGCGGTGCAGGCGCCGTTGCGGGTGGTGCTGGCGGCAACGTCCTCCACGATCGCGATTTCCATGTCGGTGGCGGTGAGGGACAATTTGCCCTCGCGCACGGCGATCATGACATTGGCGAGGATGGGGATCGTGTTGCGCCGTTCTACCACGCTCTGCACATGGGCCAGGGCCTTCATCAGCGTGGCGCGGTCCGCCTGCAGTTTCATCGTTTGCTGTCCTTCAAGCCCGGGCACCCCCTTAAAGGGGATTCGGTCGCGCACTGTAGCAATGTGCGGCGTGGCGCGCCAAGCGGGGAGTGCGCGAGAAACAGGGCAATCGCTTGAACCGCGAATGGGCCAGGGTCCGGGGGTGAAACCGCGGCCTTCCCGGTCCCGGCGCATTTCCCTGACTTTCCGTCCTCCGGCGCGGACGCCTAGGGTAGGCGGCGATAACACCAGGCGGACTCAACCGCCGGACACGGAGGATAACGCATGAAGACGCACGGCCTGGCCCGTCTCGCGGGCCTTCTCATCACCCTCGCCCTCCCCTCCGTTTCCTGGGCCGCCGAACCCCAGCGCGGCGTCACCGAGACCGAGATCATCATCGGCACCGCCACCGACCTGTCCGGTGTGACGGCGGTCCAGGGCGTCAACAGCGCCGACGCGATCCGCCTCGCGTTCGAGGAGTTGAACGCCGCCGGCGGCATCAACGGACGCAAGATCCATTACATCGTCGAGGACACTCAGTATCAGGTCCCGCGCGCCGTGCAGGCGATCAACAAGTTGATCAACAACGACGGTGTTTTCTTCACCATCGAGGACGGCGGCACACCGATGAACAACGCCACTTTCCCGATGGCGCTGGAGAAGAACGTGCCGAAATTGCTGCCGTTATCGGCCGCGCGCTCGATGTACGAGCCGTTCAACCGCCTGAAGTTCAGCCAGTATTCGTCGTACGTCGATCAGATTCGCGCCGGCGTGAAGTATTTCGTCGAGCAACGCGGCAAGAAGGCGGTCTGCGCGATGTATCAGGACACCGATTTCGGCAAGGACGTACTGGCCGGCGCGGTCATGCAGACCGAGGCGATGCATATCCAGATCGCCGGCACTACCGCGCACAAGCCGACCGACACCGACTTCACCGCCGCGATCGCCAGGCTGCGCGACGCCAATTGCGATCTCGTCGTGCTCGGGACCATCGTGCGCGACACCACATTGATCCTGTCGACCGCGCGCAAGGCGGGCTGGAACGTCGATTTTCTCGGGCAGATCGCCAGTTACGACACCGCCATCGCGGCCGCGCCGGGCAACGTGGCAGAGGGCTTCTACGCGATGTCGCCATCGCTTTACGCCTATCCGGACGATCCGCGACCGGAAGTGCAGGCGCTGATGAAACGCTTCAAGGACAAGTACGGGTTCGACATCAATTACCTGGGCGAGACCGGCTACGTCTCGGCGCAGATCGCGATCGAGGCGTTGCGTCGCGCCGGCCGCGACCTGACCCTGGACAGCCTGATCGCGGGGATGGAAAGCCTGAACGACTTCAAGGATATATTCGGGGCCACCTATACGTTCACACCAACGGATCACCACGGCACGACCAAGGCGTTCTTGTCGGCGGTGCATAACGGGCGCTGGGTGCCGGTGATGGCGGACGCGTTGGCTTACTGACACGGCACGGGCGGCGCGCGACGTCCGGGCGCCGCCCGACGCAAGCCCCGGCGAGGTCCCAGCATGCCGGGACCGCGTTCGTTCGGCGATCTCGTCGGCTCACGCAAACGACCGGATCGAACGAGGTCGGCCGCTACGACCTCACCTCACACCGACTTCATCTTCTTCGCCACGACTTCCGACGACTTGTCGGTATCGAACATGCGGATCGTCAGCATCTCATCGACCGAGAACAACTCGCCCACGATCGCGCCGGCCAAAGCACAATCGTGCGTGACCAGATGCCGGGTCAGCACATAGGCGTAATAACCGCGCTTCTTACCCCGGTCCTTCTTGAACATATACCGCGCGAGGCGGTAGCCGCTGGTCAGCAGGCCGACGCCCGGCAGGGTGCCCAAGCCTTTCTTGACGGCTTTTTCGGTCTTTTGGCTGATAATGTAGTCGAGCACCTTGGTCGCGATCCAGGTGTGGTCGTGCGCCATTTCGGAGTTCACTCTGGCGCCCGACATGCATTTGCAGCCGGAGAATTTGCCCAGGTTGGAGCGGATTTTCTTGAGCGCGATGACGTGCGCGGTGGTTTTCACCATCGCCGTGCCGGAGGTCGCCATCGAGCCCAACGTGAGGACGCCGCCGACGATGACCAGCCCCAGGCCGGTGGCCGAGACCGCCGCGCCGGCCGCCACCGCGCCCGCGACCGCGAGAGACGAGGTATGGGTTCCCAATTGCGCCGCCGACATGCCGACGCCACTGACCGTGTTGCCCACCGTTGCGACAGTTTTGGAGGTGCCCCCACCGCGCAGCGTGCGTCCGTCCCAACTGAACGCGCTGGGCACGTTGACCCAGGCGCCGTTGATGGCTTCGTCGATATCGTCGTCATCGTCGTCTTGGTCGACGCTTCCGGACATGCTTTCACTCCGTGGATGGTTGGCGGCATAATCACCGGCCGCGCCGGCGAGCGACCCGGCGGCGGGATCGCGGACCTTCGATGCGCGTGGCGCCCCCGTCTGGCCGTACCGGCCGTCTCACCCGCGCGACCCTGACTGGACGGGTGTGACACTGTCGCTTCAATGTGGCGGGCCACCATTCCAATGTGAAGGGCGGGCGCTGCTGCGTACCTCGTGGCACGGACAGAGATTTAATCCCGTCGGCCCGCGATATCACGTGGCCTGTCCGACGGCGCCGCCGGCCTGGCTCGATGATTCAGTCCACGATCGGAGCGGTTTCGTACGGCGAGCCGACCAATGCCTCGCACTCCGCCGCCCGTCGCGGATACTTCTCCTGTCGCTTCGGGTCGGGGCGGGACCCCTGGCGTTCAGGCCATCCAGGCGGGCACCGGCAAGCCCTTCTCACGCAGGTAGGGCGGATTGAACAGCTTCGACGCGTAGCGCGCTCCGCCGTCGCACAACATCGTTACCACGGTGTGTCCCGGCCCCAACGACTTCGCCACCCGGATCGCGGCGGCGATGTTAATGCCTGAGGACGTGCCCACCGACAGCCCCTCATGGATCAGCACGTCGTAGATCTGTTCCAGCGCTTCCGCGTCCGAAATACGGAGGGCGTCATCGATCGGCGCGCCCTCCAGGTTCGCGGTGACCCGCCCATTGCCGATGCCCTCGGTGATCGAGGACCCGGTCGCGGTCAGGTCGTTGTTCTTAACCCAGCCATACAGCCCGCTGCCGTCGGGATCGGCGAGCACGATCCGGATGTTCGGGTTCTTCTCCTTCAGCGCCATGCCGACGCCGGCCAGCGTGCCGCCGGTGCCGCAGGCGCAGGTGAAGGCGTCGATTTTACCGTCGGTCTGCCGCCAGATTTCCGGCCCGGTGGAGACGCGATGGCCCTCGCGATTGGCGAGGTTGTCGAACTGATTGGCCCAAACGCCGCCGGTTTCCTCTGCCAGACGGCGGGACACGTGCTGATAGTTGCCGGGGTCGCGATACGGCTTCGCGGGCACCAGGCGCAGGTCGGCGCCAATCATCCGCAGGAAGTCGATTTTCTCCTGGCTCTGGGTTTCCGGTATCACGATGATGCAACGATAACCGCGGGCGTTGCCGACCAGGGTCAGGCCAATGCCGGTGTTGCCGGCGGTGCCCTCGACGATGATGCCGCCGGGCTTGAGGACGCCGCGCTTTTCGGCGTCGGCGATGATGTAGCGCCCAGCGCGATCTTTCACCGAACCGCCGGGGTTCATGAACTCGGCCTTGCCCAGAATGGTGCAGCCGGTGGCCTCGGAGGCGCGGCGCAGGCGGATGAGCGGCGTGTCGCCGATCGCCGAGACCATGTCTTCCTGCCAGGCCGAGCCGTGATACAAGGCGGTCATCCGAACCCTCATGAGCGGTGGAGCGAGTAAAACCATGGTCGAGAATGTCTCACCCGGAAAGACCTGGGAAGCCCTGAAGGCCGAGCCGAACGCGCAGCTGGTGGATGTTCGGACCGACGCGGAGTGGAATTTCGTTGGGGTTCCGGACCTCGCTTCGGCTGGCAAGCAGGCGGTGCTGCTGCCGTGGCAGGTTTATCCGACGATGCAGCGCAACGCGAAGTTCGAGGCGCAGTTGGGGGAAGCCGGATTCACGCCGGAGCACCACATCTACTTCGTGTGCCGCAGCGGCGTGCGCAGCCTGGCGGCGGCGGAGGCGGCTCGGGCGGCGGGATTTCCCCATGTTTACAATGTCGCCGATGGGTTCGAGGGGCCGCCGGACCGGGAGGGTCACCGCGGATTCACCGCCGGCTGGAAGGCCGAGGGGTTGCCGTGGCGGCAGAAGTAATGAGTCGCCAGAAATGAGACCGGGAGGATAACATCATGGCCGTGCAGCTTGTTTCCACATCGAAATCCATCCGCGACCAGGTCAGTCCCGAGGAATGGAACGCCCGGGTCGAACTCGCCGCCGGGCATCGCGTGCTGGCGCATTATGGCGTCAACGATATGACCTATAATCATTTCGGTCTGCGCGTTCCGGGCGAGTCGCACCACATGCTGATCAAGCGCACCGACTGGATGTTCGCCGAGGTGACCGCGTCCTCTCTGCTGAAGACCGACTTCGAGGGCAACGTCGTCACGGATACCGATGTCCGGACGATCAAGGGTGGCGCGCTGATCATCCACGCCGGGCTGCTGAAGTCCCGTCCGGATCTGAACGCCACGTTGCACACGCACACGGTCAACGGCATGGGCGTGGCGGCGCATAAATTCGGGCTGCTGCCGATCAACCAGCACGCGCTGCGGTTTCACGGCGAGATGAAATACCACGAATTCGAGGGGTTCGAGTTCGATCACGACATGACACCGAAACTCCTGCGCGACCTGGACGGCGGCAGCTTCATGATCCTGCGCAATCTCGGTGTTCTGGTCTGCGGCGGCAGTGCCGCCGAGTGCGTGGTCAATCATCACTGGCTCGAAATGGCCTGCGCGGGTCAGATCGCGGCGTTGTCGGCGGGCGAGGGCAACTACTCAATCCCGGGTCCGGCGGCCTGTGAATACGCTCATAGCCAGTTCATGAACGCCGGCGGGTTTCTGAAGGGTGGCAAGGATTGGGCGGCATGCCTGCGTTTGGCCGATCGGCTTGATGCTTCGTACAAGGACTGACCGCCCAAGGATTCAACACCATGAACGCCACCATCTCCAAAGCCCGTCTCGTGTTCGTTCTGAACGGCCCGAACCTCAATCTCCTGGGCAAACGCCAACCGGAGATTTACGGATATGAAACCCTCGCCGACGTTGAAGAGTCTTGCCGTGAAGCCGGGGACGCGCTCGGCCTTGAGATCCGCTGTCACCAGAGTAACCGCGAATACGAACTGATCGACTGGATCCATGAAGCAAGGGAAATCGCCGGCGGCATCGTCATCAATCCGGCCGCGTTCAGTCACACCTCGGTGGCCATCCTGGACGCGCTGAAGATGTGCGAGATGCCGATCCTGGAAGTCCACATCTCCAACATTCATCAGCGCGAGGAGTTCCGGCACCATTCGTTCGTTTCGCATGTGGCGACCGGGATCATCGCTGGGTGCGGCACGCAGGGCTACGTGCTGGCCCTGCATCGGGTGGCGCGGCTGATCGGAGCGTCCGGTTCGTTCTGATCCTGTTACTCGTGCACCCGGAGCACGGCCATCCAGGTTTGCCGCTGGTCCAGCACCACGCCGTCCGGACCCGCCAGCTTGCCATCCGCCGTGACCGGGATGTGCCGCAGCGTGACCGCGTCCTGAATATTGCCGCCAATCACGCTGATCGCCGGACCCGCGGAGCCCGGTAGCGCGCCCGCCTTCGGGCCGGCGACGACGATGTCGCAATGCGCCGGGAACAACGCCGCGGTCGGCAGGTCGTCGTAGCGCAACGAAGCCGCCTGGTCGCGGCCATGACAGATCAGATCGCCGGGGATGGGAGCGTAGGCGTTCGGCCGCTCGGCGGTCACCAGGCAGCCATGGTCGGTCCCCAAAGTCATGCGTTTCGCCGCGTTGATATAGAACGCGTGATCGGCGGCGTAGGGGAATGCGCGACCCGCCCCGGCGATCCGCATGACATATGAAATGAACGCGGCGGACCAGGCGTAGTTGCCGTCGTCCTCCGCCGGAAACTCCCTGCCGGACGCGTCGTGTTTGCCGGTCCAGCGCGATTCCGGGGAGCCCGGCGGCATGCCGACATACCAATACTCGCCGACCCGCTGCCACAGGCCTTCATTCCGCTCGGGTTTGTCCCAGTTCAAATGATCGTCGTCGTTGACCTGGGAGCCGAACAGACGCCACTCGCGCAGCGCCACGGCCACGGCGGCGGCGCGAGAGAACCGCTGATACGGCACGCTGGCGAAAGGCGGGACATTCGAAAGATTCGAGCAACCGGACAACAGCGGGATCCCCACCAGCAACGCGCGGCCGAACCGCGTCAGGCGATTATGGACGGTGCTCGGGGAACAGGCCAAGCAGACCCTCCGCGGATGCGGCGCAGCGGCCGCGTTCGGTGATCAGTCCGGTGACCAGGCGAGACGGTGTGACATCGAACGCCGGGTTGGCGCCGGGACTGCCGGCGGCGGCGACCCGGACGGTGGCGATGGTGCCGTCCGCCATCCGGCCGGTGATATCGGTGACTTCGGACTCGGAACGTTCCTCGATCTGAATTTCAGCGACACCGTCGGCGACGGTCCAGTCGATGGTGGTCGAGGGCAGCGCGACCCAGAACGGCACGTCGTTGTCGCGCGCCGCCAGGGCCTTCAGATAGGTACCGATCTTGTTGGCGACATCGCCGGTCCGCGTCACCCGATCCGTGCCGACGATCGCCAGGTCGACCATTCCGTGCTGCATCAAATGGCCGCCGGCGTTATCGGCGATCACCGTGTGCTTCACGCCGTGACTGCCGAGTTCCCAGGCGGTCAGCGCCGCGCCCTGGTTGCGAGGGCGGGTCTCATCGACCCAGACATGGATGTCGATCCCGGCGTCGTGCGCCATGTAGATCGGCGCCAGAGCCGTCCCCCAATCGACTGTCGCCAACCAGCCGGCGTTGCAATGTGTCAGCACATTGACGTGGCCCTTGGTGGCTATCTCCTGGATCAGCGGCAGCCCCTCGCGGCCGATCGCCTCGCACTGAGCGACGTCCTCATCGGCGATGGCGGCCGCCTCGGCATAGGCCGCGGCGACCCGGCCGGACGGCGCGGTATTCCGCAGACGTGTCAGCATCCGATCCAGCGCCCATCGCAGGTTGATCGCGGTCGGCCGGGTTTCGGCCAACAGCGCGGCGTCGCGTTCCATCGCCGCGGTCGAGGCGTCCTCACGCAACGCCAGGCACAACCCATACGCCGCGACGGCGCCGATCAAGGGCGCGCCACGCACCCGCATCGAGCAGATCGCATGCGCCACCTGATCTCGGGACGTCAGCCGCGGAATGTCCAACGACCAGGGCAATTTGGTCTGATCGAAGATGCGCACCGACCAGCGATCGTCGGGATCGACCCACACCGACCGATACGGGACGCCCCCCACCTTCATCGGGCCACTTTCATCGCGCCGAGACCCGCTGCGCCAGCACGCAAACCAGGGTGAACAGCCGCCGCGCGGTATCGAAATCGATGTCGATCTTGCCGGCCAACCGGTCGGTCATCAGCTTCGCGCCCTCATCGTGCAAGCCGCGGCGCCCCATGTCGATCGCCTGGATGCGCGCCTCGCGGCCTTCCTCGACCGCCTTGATATGACTATCGACGAGCATTTGGTAGTCCTTGACCAAGCCGCGAAACGGACCCAGCGCGAGCCCGATCGCGATCATCGGCGCATCGCCGGCGGTCCGGATGTCGAACACCAGCCGGCCCTCGTTGATGGTCAGATGCAGGACATAGGGGCCCTCGGTCAGGTCCCCGTCGCGCCCGAACACCTGGAAATGACTGGCGGCGGCGAGGTCGGCGACCGCCTGCTCCCGGTCCGCCTCGATGAACGGCGGCAGCGTCCCCCTCGTATCGTTGTCCAGAATGACACGCTCGAGAGTCATATCGCGGTCGGGTCGGACTTCAGCATGTTGAGGTTCAGCATCAGGCCCACGGTGGCGCCCTTGATCGGCCGGATCAGTCCGATTGTCAGCACCAGAGTCAGCGGCAGGAAGATCGCCGACATGATCCAGGTCGGGAATTGCGACATGCGATCGACGATGAACAGCAGCGGAATGATGATGTGGCCAACCACGAGGATGGTGAAATACGGCGGCGCGTCGTCCGCCTGGGCCAGCCCCAGGGGTGCCCCGCACTCATGGCACTCCGCCGCCACCGTGAGAAATCCATTGAAGATCCGGCCCTTGCCACACGCCGGGCATTGCCCGCGCAGGCCTCGGCCAACCGCGGTGGCGAGGGTGGGCATCGGCCATGCGTTCAACGGCGTCGAGCGGTCGGGTACCCACCGTTCCGTGTCCATGGTTGCTCCTCGCGTCACCAGTCTCGTCAAATAGTCAATGCCGCGGCGCACCACCAGTGCCCTCCGGCGCGGGTCAGGCCAGGCGCTGGAGCCGTGGCGGACGCCGGGGCGTTGCGCCCCCAGGCTTGACCCGGGGGCAACGCCCTGACGCTTGCCACGGCTCCAACCTCTGCGCTGACTTGCGTCCGGGAGCATCCGGCGGAATGCTGCGGGCATGGCACGCATTCTGGTGATCAATCCCAACTGTTCCGCGGACTGCTCGGCGGGGATCGACGCGGCGATCCGCCCGTTCCGGTTTCCCGGCGGCCCGGACGTCGAAGTCGCGACATTGGCCGAGGGGCCGCCGGCGATTTATGGTTGGCGCGACTGGCACAGCGTGGTCGAGCCGCTCTGCCGTCTGGTGGAGCGGGAGCTGGCCGACGCTTACGTGATCGCCTGTGGCTCCGATCCCGGCATCGACGCGGTGCGCTCGGTGACGCGGCGGCCGGTGTTCGGCGTGTTTCGCTCGGCCGTGGCGGCGGCTGTCGCGCGGGCGGAACGCTTCGGCGTGATCGCGATCGTGGACGCATCGAAGGCGCGGCACATGCTGGCGTTGCGGGCGCTGGGACTTGAGGAACGGCTGGCCGGCGAGGTGGCGCTGAACGTGACGATGGAGGCTCTGCTGGATCCCGACCTGGCGCGCGCCCGGTTGATCGCGGCCGCGCGGGATCTGGCGAAAGCCGGGGCGGGGGCGCTCGTATTGGGTTGCACGGGGATGGCACATCATCGCGCGGCGATCGCGGACGCGGTGGGCCTGCCGGTGATCGAGCCGTGTCAGGCCGGCACGCTGATGGCGATGGGGGCGGTTGGAGGGTGACGGACCGCGGCTGACTTTGGATTCGTCGATCGACCGGAACGGTGGTATCCGACGTGCATGACGCAGACCCTCACAGCCCTCAGACAACCGCCACGCCCCGAAAACCTTGTTGGAACATGGCGGCGTTTTGGCACGGTTGGTCCGGTTTATGAAATCATCTCGGCTGGCGATGAACTTCCCGATGGCGACCGCATGATGCGAGTCCGTGTCGTCGAGTCAGGTGAGGAAGTCGATTATCGCTTCACTGAAATCCTGGATGATCCGTTGGATCGGTAATGTTCGCCATCGCCTCCGATCTTATCGTCGCTGAGACAGCTCAGCACCATCCAAAGGGCGTCTCCCAGGCCTATGCCGATATTGGTGGCCCGCTCGCGAATTACGGCTTCGACCGTGTTCAGGGCAGCCTTTACACGACACCATCGGAAGATTTGGCCAAACTGTTCGCGGCGATCACGGCACTGAAAGCATTGCCTTGGCTGCCGGCATCGGTGCGCGACATCCGCGCTTTCCGTGTTGAACAATGGTCGGATTTTACTCGGTTGGTGAAGTCGTAATGCACCATCCATGGTGAATGGAGGAAATCGCGGCTTCAGCACGATTCCGGCCAATCGCCGCCAATGCACCTGAACCACATCGACTCCGGCTCCGGGGCGCCCGTCATCCTGCTGCACGGACTGTTCGGCTCGGCCCGCAACTTCGGCACCATCCAACGTGCGTTAGCCGCGCGGTTTCGCGTGATCGCGATGGACGCGCGTAATCATGGCGCCAGTCCGCATGCGCCGGGCATGCGCTACCCCGACCTCGCCGCCGACGTGGCGGACACAATGGACGCTTTGCGCATCTCGCGCGCCGCGGTGATTGGCCATTCGATGGGCGGCAAAACCGCGATGGCCCTCGCTTTGACCGCGCCGGATCGCGTCGGCCGCCTGCTGGTCGCCGACATCGCGCCGGTCGCCTACCAGCATGAGAACCAATCCGTCGCCGGCGCCATGCGCGCCATCCCACTGCGTCCTGGACTGACCCGAGCCGAGGCCGAAGCCGCGCTCGCGGACGCGGTTCCAGTCCCCGCCCTGCGAACATTTCTGGTTCAGAACCTTCAATTCGGCGCCCAACCGTGCTGGCGCATCGGGCTGGAGCAGATCGCCGCCGCCATTCCGGACCTGGAAGGCTGGGAAGCGCCGCCGGGGACGTATAACGGCCCAACCTTGTTCGTCACCGGCGCTGAATCCAACTACGTCCTGCCTGAACGCCGGCCCGCGATCCGCGCCTCATTCCCCGCCGCCCGTTTCGTCAGCATCAAGAACGCCGGGCATTGGCTGCACGCCGACAATCCCTCGGGTTTCCTGTCGGTCGCCGAGGCGTTCCTGCACGATTGGACGGCGTGAATCAGGCGTACGCCGGTTCCTCATCCGTCAGATCGGCCGGCAGCACCGGCTCCACCGACAGCGGCCGCGCCGGGCGGTTCTGCCGCAACATGGAGGCGCCGTCCGCCACCGTCCGCCACACCGCCTGCGATAGGCTCTTGCGATCCGGAAACGACGCCGGATCCAGCGGGGCGTGCAGCAGCACCGTGACGCGCATGTCCAGATGCTGCGTCATGCGCCAGAAATGCGAGGCGATGTCCATGTCGCCATACCAGGCGAACACCGGGCGGCTCGACCGTCCGGCGGGCAAGCCGTTGAGCCGGTCGTACACTACCGACACCGGCTGGATCAGCGGCAATCGCGCGGCCCCATCTCCGCCCCCTTCCGGCACCTTGCCCTCCGCCAGGGCGAAAAACGACGACCGGAACGGCAACACGCGAGAGCCGTCGGAGCTGGTGCCCTCGGGGAACAAGATCAGGTTGTCGCCACGCGTCAGCACGGCCTGCATCGCGTCCCGCTCCCGCGCCGTGGAGCCGCGTTGGCGGCTGACGAACACGGTGCGGCCGAGTCGGGCGATCGTGCGGATGATCGGCCAGCCGGCGATGTCTCCCTTGGCGACGAACGATCCCGGCAACACGCCGCCGACCACCGGGATGTCCACCCACGACGAGTGGTTGGACACGAAAATCACCGGCCGGTCGGAGGTTTTGGACGCCAGTTCCCCGACAACCCGCACTTCCAGGCCCAGATTGCGGGCGAAGCTAGCCCAGAAGAACCGCGGAAACGCCACTTTGGCGCGGCCTGGCGCCATGAGACACAGCGCCTGGATCAGCATGCACGGCAGCGTCAGGGCGAGGATCGCGATCCCACGCCGGGTCGCCCGGAGGCGCCGCGCCACCAGCCAGCCATCCCGGCCGGGCGGCAGAGACAAAAAGAACCCGGGTTCCGCCGAGGGTTCGAACACCATTCTGGGCCGGCCCAGACGAGGCCCAGGTGGGAGAGTGCCTGGGATGGCTGTGGGCTGTGACTCTCGCGGCATCCGGCTCAGATACAGGGCGCGTGGGGTGGCGACAACGGCGCTTTGATGAATGTTCCGAGACGAGCTTCCCGGTCGGGGCGTCCTCGGAGCATAGCCCGCCGGTCCGCGCGCGTTCGGCGAGGTCGGGTCATCGCTACATTCGTTCCGGTGGTGATTTGTGCCATCTCTCGCGCCGCGTCGCGCGAAGCTGTTGCGTGGAACGATGCCGCCAATGGACCCGCGGCCCGGCTTCCGCCTCGCGGTCCGACAACGCGTGCGGTTCCGCGGCCCGCGTCCCGGCCCGGGCAAGCCGCCGCGTGGCGATCACGACAGGTTTCGTCAATGTGCCGGGTACGTCACGAAACACTTGTCCGACATGAAGATGTGGGTCTCCGCGTAGTCATGCACCTCCGGCTTCTGGCCCAGAGCGTCCATCGCACCCATCAACGCCATCCAGTTGAGCATTTCGTGCTGCCCGGCTTGTTCCATCTGCTCGCGCGTCCGGGCGCGCCAGAACCCGTGGTCGGTGTTCGCCAGCGCATCGAACATCGCCCGGTCGGCGACGTGATCGGGCCACAAATAACCGTTGGTGGGCGACAGGAAACAGTGCGACCAACTGGACGACGCGATGACCGCAACGCGATACGGCGAGCAGGCCAGCACTTCGGCGACCGCGCGACCCACGTCCATGCAACGCCACGGCTGCGGCGCGGGAGGATCCGGCGCATCGGTCTGCGGCGGAATGAACAAGGCCGAGATGCCGCCTTTCGCGTGGATCAGGTTGCTGCCGTAACAGTTGACCGCGAACGGCAGCACCGGCCAGGGGAAGCCTTTCCGGTCCCAGTCCAGGTACAGCAACGTATTGGTGAATGCGTGCGCCAGTCCATCCATATGCAAGGGTTTATACGCGTAACTCATGTCGATCCCGCGATCGATCAAGGCCCGCGCCAGGAACTTCGCCACGTCGCGCTGGCCATGCAACTTCATTTCGTAATCGGCGGGTTCATCCCAGCGGTTGGCGCGTCCGCCGGTCCATGGCCGCAACGAAAACTCCTGGTCGAGGCCCATCACGCAGAACGCCGGAATGATGTCCTCCCGGAAATTCTCGTATTGGTCGTCGCCGAAGATCAATACGAAATCCGGATCGAACGCTTCCAGCGAGGCGCGCACGGCGCGGAACCCGTCCGCCATGCGCGCGCCATAGCGCCGTCCGGCCGCCACACCGCGATCGTTGCCGAGTTCGGCCAGCAGCGGATCCGGCCAGTTGGCGCGATCCTTGGCGCTGTCGGGCATATTGGGCGCGGTCAGCAAATGATGAAAGCCGTTCGGCAGCCGCTCATCCGGCAGCAGCAGGCCGGGATAATGCGTGCAGCCGAGACCGAGAATTTCGCCCATTGAAGCCTCCCGTTGATTGGTTGACCGGCGCGCGGTCCCCTTGATGGTTTTGGCGCGCCAAAGCAAAGCAGACGAGCGCGTCCACTGTCAAAGCGGTCCCCTCGCGCGTCGTGAATGGCGACGGTGGAACAATCCGCGACGGGTGGCGTTCATGACGAACGTGGTCGCCGCGCTCACCGTCAACGAGATTGATCCTTCCGCCGGGCGCGCGCTTCGCTTTCTGTTCAAGATTGGAGGCGTTAATGGACAAGACTGTCGCCGGGCTGCTCGCGGTGGCGAGCGTGCTCGCGGTCCCGGCACAGGCCGCGACCGTTCTCCCATCTGACCCGGCTGCCGCGTTGAGGACCAGTTCCGACGCCGATCTCCTCACGCCGATCCCCAACGCGTCCGCTTTGCTCAAGGCCGCCGCGGAAGCCAGGATCGCCGAGCCGGATGCGCGGCCGCCTTTGATGGAGGTGCGATACTGGCATCACCACCACCATCATCATCACCGCTGGTATCGCCGCCGCTGGCATCACCATCACCACCATCATCATCACGATGTCTGAACAACGCCGGTCGGCGCGGGGCCCGGAGGAAAGGTCAGCCGGCGGAGCGTCGAATTTGATTGCGAGACCGTGATGGCCGGACTCGACCCGACCATCTCGCCCGGCACGGCGCTGTGCCAGGGTGAGGAAATTACCGTGCGCGACGTCAACGGATCCCGGAGTGCTTCATCCCCGATCCATCGGGCGTTTCGCCTTCAGGCTTTTCGCCGCGCCGAATATCTTCCGATACGTCCCGTCGAAGACCGTGTTGGTGGCCGAAGTCCATTGCGTATCCGCCGACAGCGTGCTCCGGCTGGCGTAAATCCGTTCCGATTGCAGTTCGCGCTCCGCCGCCTCTTCCTCCGGCATCTCGATCAG